>Ga0114981_10000293_pt1 | contig 31855 bp, 29 predicted proteins | sample S_140806_MF_Meta_FD_87028 | JGI IMG/M metagenome (GOLD analysis project Ga0114981, IMG submission 87028) | Freshwater microbial communities from Lake Simoncouche, Canada to study carbon cycling - S_140806_MF_MetaG | ecosystem: Environmental > Aquatic > Freshwater > Lake | place: Lake...
CATTGCCATGGACTTTCATTGGTATTCTCGTTTTAGGAACGGGAATTCTAATGGGAGGTGCATGGGCATACGAATCACTCAGCTTCGGCGGATTCTGGGCCTGGGACCCTGTAGAGAATGCTTCGTTGGTTCCATGGTTGGTATTGGTTGGTGCCGCACACGTAATGCTCATTCATAAAATCAAAGGGCAATCGCTGTTCACAACATTTCTATTGACCATTGGTGCATTTCTGTTGATTGTGTATTCTACGTTCCTTACTAAGAGTGGAATCTTATCGCAAACATCTGTACATGCATTTACGGAAGACGGACTGAACCAGGAGCTCACATTATTCATGGGCTTCTTCCTGTGGTTGAGCATTTGTCTTTTGTCGCGTAACATGAAAGTGGGAATTGGTTATACAATTCTCTCGATTATATCCTTGGTTATGTTTCTGTATGGGATGCATGCCTTGTCAATGTTGTTGTTGCTGTTCTCCTCAGTAGCAGTGGCCTATTTGGCTCATGCACGATTTTTTCCGAAAGAGACCAAAGAAGAAGACTTGTGGTCGCGCGAATTCTGGATGTTCATTGGATCACTCGTACTTGTAGTGGCAGGATTCCAAATTGTGTATTGGACATCATCTCCGGTAGTGAACAAATTTCTTGCGATTGATTTCATTCACTCCTTCTTTGACTGGTTGTGGAAAGCTACAGAATGGAAATGGCTAGAAAGTGTGGCCAATCACAATCTCGCTCCCGACAAGAATGTAATTTACTTCTACAACAGCTGGCAAATTCCATTTGCTGTGCTGGTGACTATTCTCATGGCCACAACACAGTATATGAAATACAAGACGACCAATATGCGTGAGTTCTTCAAGTCGCTTCGTTGGCCGTTTGTGATTTCTTTTGCGGCTGCAGTTGTTCTTGGGCTAACGATCTATTTCAATTCAGATTATTCACATCAACCACGACTGAAGCGTGAAATATTCTTGTTGTGTGCAGTGCTCGTATTCTCCACGTTGTTCTCGATTCTGGCCAATGCAGCGTATTGGAAAAAGATTGCAAGTGGAGGAATTAAGAAAGCCGGAGCATCCATTGCGCATATCGGATTTGGAGTGTTGTTGCTTGGAGCCGTAATTTCTACTTCCAAGAAGAACACTATTTCCGTTAACTCATCAGGAATGGATATTCGCAGCTTGTCGCAAGATGGCAGCAATGAAGAAAATATTTATCTACGCAAGGGCGATACGCTGCCAATGGGCGATTACATGGTTACGTATTCTTCCAGAGAGCGAATAGTAGAAAACGGAACAGACTATTATCACTTCAATGTCGATTTTCACGAGCGCAACGATCGCAAAGCAGGTAAGAAATTATTCCGCTTGAGTCCGTTCATTCAAATCAATAAGTTCATGGGCAATGCTGCGGAACCGGACACACGTCATTTTCTGCATAAGGACATTTACTCTTTCGTGAAATTTGTTCCGATAAGTTCTCTAACACCTGATGCGAAAACAACCGGAGCTGATGCTTTTGATCAGCCCAAGAATAACACTGTTGGAACCGGAGATACTATATTCGTTGATAACGGATTGGTTATTCTGGACAGCATTACAAGAGCTCCTCAAGGACCGGACGCCATTGACACGAATGTCATCGGCATAAACGCGCACTTCCACATCGTAGATCGTACGTTAGCGGTTCGTCAGATGGTTACTTCGTACTATGCCAATAAAATCACAGGAACCACGCGGCAGGAAGAAGGTTTCGATAAGATTACCGGAACAAAACTCGTCTTCTGGAAAGTTCGTCCTGAGAACGGCAAAATCGATGTGTACAGCAGTATCATGTTGAACATGAAACCAGATTTCGTAGTGATTGAAGTTTCCGAATTTCCAGCTATTAATGTACTCTGGCTTGGCTGCATTATCATGATTATTGGAACAGCGATTGCAGTTGGTGAGCGCATCCGTAAGAATAAATCAGATCCAGCCGCCGCTGTCTCACCTGAAAAACCCTAACTTACAGCTATGAAAAAGAAGAAGCCATTGCAGGGTTTAAACGTTGTATTTATCGGAGCCGGCAACGTGGCTCATCATCTGTCAACCTCATTTTCTGAAGCAGGTGCTACTATCTCTCAAACGGTTCGCAAGAATGCGAAAGGAGAAAAGAAGCCATTCGGGAAGTCTTCGATTACTGATTTGAAGAAAATCAAGCGCGATGCAGATCTATATTTCTTAGCTGTTCCTGATGATGCAATTGCAACGGTAGTCAAAGCTATGCCGGCAGTAAAGGGAACTGTAGTTCATACTTCGGGAAGTGTTTCCATGGATGTATTGAAGAAGTTCAAATCGCATGGCGTGTTCTATCCTTTGCAGAGTTTTTCAGCTTCCCGTCCGGTTACTATTTCTGCATATCCGATTTGTATTGAAGGCTCTTCGCTTCAGGTTACCGAAGATTTGATGGAGTGCGCAGGCGGTATCAGCAAGAACGCTTATTTATTGAATTCAGAGCAAAGAGAAATTGTACATCTCGCGGCTGTGTTTGCGAACAACTTCTCCAACCATATGTTCACAATCGCTGAAGGAATTTTGAAAGATCATAAACTTACTTTTGATCTTGTACGTCCTTTGATTCTGGAAACAGCCTTCAAAGCAATGGATATGAATCCAGTTGATGCGCAAACTGGTCCGGCAAAACGCGGTGATAAGAAAACCACCGCACGTCACGAAGCACTATTGAAAAAAGACGCGTCAGCACAGAAGTTGTACGCTAAGGTTTCAAAAAGCATCGCTAAACATTCCGCTTAGTAGTCTATGTCTGCTTCCAATTTCAAGGAGAAACTGAATGCTGTTAAGGCATTCGTATTTGATATTGATGGAGTTCTGACTAATGGAACCATCACCATTAATTCGGATGATACTATTTCGCGCACTGTATTTGCTCGCGACGCACATGCCATTCAACATGCAGTAAAGGAAGGTTATACGGTAGCGATTATTTCTGCTGCCCGAGATGAGTCGTTGCGTACACGTTTCATGCGTTTGGGAATGCAGGAAGTTTATCTCGGATCAACGGACAAAGAAGTTACGTTGAAAGAGTTCACTGCAGTTTATGGTTTGGAATACGATGAGGTGATTTACATGGGAGATGATATACCTGATTACAACGCAATGAAACTGGCAGGAATTGCTGCTTGTCCGAATGACGCTGCTCACGAAATACGAGAAATCAGTATCTACGTTTCACCTTTCAAAGGAGGTAATGGATGTGTTCGGGATGTTATCGAGCAAGTAATGCGCCTTCATGGGAAATGGTAATTCGGGGCACTCCTCATAACTAAAACTTCACATACTTACCTAGGCAAATTGTAGTATTTTTACACAGTATGCGCGATTTTTTAAAACTCATCCGCTTTCCGAACCTGCTAATCCTCGCGTTCACGCAATATGTGATTCGCTGGTGTATGCTTGCGCCGTATATCGCGAAGAACAGATTTGAATTAGATTACTCCGTGATTCGCTTTCAGATTACGGAAGTTGACTTCTTTCTGTTGGTAATGAGCACAGTTTTTATTGCAGCTGCTGGTTATATCATCAATGACTATTTCGACATTCGAATTGATGAAGTAAATCGCCCTGCAACCAATTTGGTGGGAAAAACGATCAAGCGCAGAATCGCTATTGTTGCCCACACTGTATTCAATATTTTGGGCGTTCTCATTGGGTTGTATGTATCTTGGAAATACGGAATGCTTCGCGCAGGAACATTCATCTACATTGCTGCCCCTGCCCTGCTCTGGTTCTACAGCACTAACCTCAAACGCCAGTTTCTCATTGGTAATATTGTCATTGCATTGTTGAGTGCGCTCATTCCGTTACTTGGAGTAATTTACGAACTGACCGCCATTTCACATGCATTTCCAACATTGGTACAGCAGCGAATTCTGTTGCTGAATCTTCCGTTAACCTTCGCTTTAGGATATACATTGTTCGCGTTTCTTATTTCACTTATACGTGAAATTGTGAAAGACATTGAAGATTACGAAGGTGACATGGAATACGGATGTAAAACACTTCCGATTGTATTGGGAATTAATCGCGCAAAACTGGTTGTCTCCAGCTTGGGAGTTGGATTGATGTCTGCGCTGTGTTACATCCAATATGTGTGGTGGCAATTGGATCAATGGACATTCTTCGCTTACATTTTGATTCTCTTGCAAGTTCCTGTGGCGTATTTGATTTACCGAAATCAGACTGCTAAAGGGAAAAAAGATTGGAAGTTTTTGAGTGGATTGTTGAAGTACCTCATGGTTGCAGGAGTTTCCTTCCTGTTTCTTTATGCGCGTGAAATCAATTCCATCATCGCCAGTGCATCATGAGTATTTCTCGTGTAATTCTTGCTTCTAAATCACCACGCCGTCAATTTCTATTGTCTGAAATCGGAGTTACGTTTGAACTTCTCACCAAGGATGTTGACGAGTCGTTCCCAGAACATTTAAGGGCAGAAGAAATTCCTCTCTACTTGTGCCGCAAGAAAGCGGATGCTTTTGTTCACGAACTCAATGAAAACACCATAGTTATCACAGCAGATACTATCGTGTGGATTCACGATCACGTGCTAAATAAACCGATGGATGAATCGGAAGCTGAAACAATGTTGCTGGAGCTATCTGGCAATCGACATGAAGTGTATACCGGCGTGTGTTTGAAATCATCAACCAAGGAAGTAGCGTTCGTGGTGAAGTCTGATGTGTTTTTTCGAGAATTGCCACTTAACGATATTATCTGGTACATTGAAAACTGCAAGCCACTTGACAAGGCCGGATCGTATGGAGCTCAAGAATGTTTGAAGGAAGGATTTAATCCTTGCTCTGCTGAAGAAATTGCATTCCTGAAGTCAATCGGTAAAGAGAGTCTGATTGAGAAGTCAATCGTTTCTAAGGAAGAAAGCAAGTTTCATTGTGTTGATCGCATTGACGGTTCTTACTTCAATGTAATGGGTTTACCTATTGTTGAATTGCATCAGGAGCTGCGCAATTTCATTTCTGAGTAAACCTGAAATCAGGCCAACCTACTTCATTGTATTTTCCCATCGGACGAAACCGAAGGTGCACATCGGGGCGCGATGCGTTAATGTAGGAAATGAAATGCTGCTTACTGATACAGTTATCATCCATTACCCCATTTGAATTGAGAACCCAAACACTGGAAACGATAATTTTCTGCAATGACTCAATCTCGAAAAATCCATAGTGCAAACTATCGATGTAATCTTCGTCGTCACCTGCAAGAATTAAGATTTTCAGATTCTTATACGGTTCGAAGTCTATTGAGTCCAACACTCGCGATGGTTGACCAATGAAAATCGTTTTGACCTGGTCATATTTCTTCGCCACATACTTGTCTATTGAATCCTGCACGTACTTTCCGGTAAAATCGTAAATAACGAAAGCGGTGTCGTGGCGAATTCCGGGATTGCCTCTTTCTGCAATAACGAGTGTTGTGACTTTTGTTTTGTCACTAACAAAAGAAGTCTCAAAGAAAAGATTAACGAACAGAATCAGAAATGCAACGCAATACTTCATGCCTTTTATTCTTCTGTTCTGTTGGTAGGTTCTTCAACAGGTTCACTCGGAGAGCCATATTCAGGAATCACTTCAACGGGCTTTTCGTCATTAATGAATTCGAATGCTGCCACAACGCCGTACTTCGGTTTCAACCAAATCATGAAACCGTTTTTCATTTCGTTTTTGTACGTGCAGTATTGAACAGTATCGCCTGTTGATTGAACCAGTGCTACAGAGCCATCAGGTTTACCTATCGGACAATACATGTAGGTTGTCCAGGCCATGCGGTCTTCAGGTGATTTGCTCTTGCCAAGATATACCGTGTATTGACCTTCGCCTGTCTTTTCAATTTCACCCATTTTCTGAAGCTGGCGGATATAACAAACACCTCCAAGCTCCTTATACAGTTTAATGTATTTCTTCAGTATCAGAGAATCTGAGGAAGTGCGAATGAGTGAATTCGCATCACAATTCGATTTAACGTGTTTCTTCTTTTTCGTTTTTTTCTTTTTCTTCTTCATTGTGATTTCAGAAAAAGCAGAACCACGCGCTGAAGAGGCGGAAAACGATGTAATCACCATGGCTGTGGAGAGTCCACAACAAACGATGACCAAAAGAAGTATTATTTTCCGCATTATACTAAGTTACACCAATATAACGTGTGCTTGCAAAATGGATACATGCGGTAAGCGTTCTCTGACGAGCAATTCATACAAACTTGCCGGATTGATAGTCGATAATAGCTTCTTCAATTTCTTGCTCGGTGTTCATGACGTAGAACCATAAGTAGCAATGGGCTCATTGATAGGAACGCCGCCAAATGGATTTGAATGCTGGACTAACCGCGCATACGGTCGAGTATATCGCTCATCATGGTCGCCTCTTCCTGTGTGATGAGGTTTGAAATAGTTGACTCATCTTCATTCATGGGACCATCCAATAGCGTAAGCAATTCCAAACCTTTAGACGTAATTCGAATATCCATTTGGCGGCGATCATCCGGACATGTTTTTCGATCAACTAGTTTTTTTAATACCAGTTTATCGATGAGACGAGACGCGTTAGAACTTTTGTCCATCATGCGCTCTTGAATTAAGCCTACTGAAGCTGGTTTGGTTTGCTGACCACGAAGGATTCGAAGAACGTTGTACTGTTGAAGTGTAATTTTGTAAGGCTTAAGTAAACGAGCAGTACGCGTACCAAACCAAGAAGACGTCACATAAACGTTCAGAATCAGCTTTTGGTAAACGCTGTTAAAGTTCTTATGCTTGATTTCGTCTTCCAATTTCATCGCGCAAATATAGTAATTAGACGAGTTCATTCACAAATGAGATTCGTCAGCACTTTGATTATTTTGGCTGGAAGAAGTTCAATTCAACAAGATCTTTTAAAAGGTAGCGTTTCCCATTGCGTTCCGCAGTCACAAATGCATCTGTTTGACCAGCAGCAATTACGCGCTGACGATAGGCCTCCGCTTCCGAAAGTGTAGGAAATTGTCCCATGGTAAAGCGTGTGATATGGTCATCGAGAATTATTTTGTCGATAGGTCCTAAGGTGATCAAGTGATTGTAGCGATAGTTATCCGGGAAATTGTAGGCTGCAATTTGCACTCGAAAAATTAGGCCTTCTGCAGCTGCACTTCCGAATGATTTGATAATGCTAGAATAGTCGCTGGAATTGACTGGTACTGATTTGATACTGTCATTTTTCGCAATGGGAATCACTGGCAACATTACAGGTTGCACAATAGAATCACTACGCATGGAGTCTTTCGGAGCTGCTTGTTTCGCGAGATAGGCTTGCGTGAAAAATGGGAAATCTTTTCGTGTGCGGGTCATTCCTTCTTGTGATGAAAGCGCGTTAATCTTTCCTAGTTGAACATCATATCCATTTAGTTCACACGAAATGGTATAGCTATGACCTTGCGGCAAATTCACCAAATACTTGCCATTTATCGCATTTGTTTCAAGGAAGAAATTCCTGAGTTTCCCTTGATCGTCTTTCACAAGAACCGATGCGCCAATTGGCAGAGAATCCAATGAAGCGATTCCGGTCACTTGACAAACGTGAGGATTTTTCACGCGAAGATCTCCGGTAATGAGGTATAAATCCTGCTGCCCTTTTCCACCCGATGCTCCGGAAGAATAGTAACCGTGCTTACCATCTACACCGAGAATGAAGTATTTGTCATCTCCGGGAGTATTAACCGGATAACCCATGTTTACAGGCTCTGCAGGTTCATACCACATGCTATCGATAGGCGTAAGCTCAGTTTGGAAAATATCATAGCCGCCCATACTGTTGTGACCTTCTGAGCTGAACATCAAAATGAGTCCGTTCGGATGAATGAAAGGAGAATCCTCATTCTCTGGGGTATTGATTTTAGGACCCATATTGCGCACATTGCCCCAACGACCATCTGGTAAAAGATTGGCCATCCAGATATCTCTTCCTCCGTAACCACCAGCTCTTTCACTGGCGAAATACATGACATGCATGTCAGCAGAAAAAGTTGCGTGCCCTTCCCAAGCTCCTGTATTCACATCACCTTTTACAGGTTCTGGGATCGACCATTCATTGCCATCAAGAGTAGAAAGGAAAAGATCGCCACCACCCGATTCATCTTTGTAAATGATTAGGGTTTGTCCGTCGTTTGACATACCTACAGCAGCATCATGCCCAACCGTATTGATTTGATAGCCTAATGGTACAGGTGTTGTCCAGTTGTTTTTATCCTTAACCGACATGTAAATATCTTCGAAGTAAATCCCTGTAGAATCGGGCTGACCAGGATACGCTTGCAGTCCGCCAATGCTGGATTCTCCCACGTAGGTATACAGTAAAATCGAATCATCTGAAGAAACAACAGGAACATATTCAGACGCCGAGGTATTAACAGGTTCTCCAAGATTGGTAATTTTTACATCCACAGGATCTTTTTCCAGTTCAATGCCATTATTGCAATAGACGCGAAGACGTTCTGCCTTTGAGCGCGTTTCAGCGGACGTTTTCTTGTTTGCTAAACATACTTCAATGCTTGTAAGGGCTTTGTCGTATTGTCTATTAAGATGGTATGCGCAAGCGATATAGTAGTCGATGTCCAAAGCTCTTGGGTTCGATTGCTTCACCGCCTCGAGATAAGATAGAGCAGCGTCCGCTTCGTCGCTCTTGTGTAACAAGCAAACGCCCAAGCGAAACTTTAGAACATCAGCGTTAGGATATTTAACTTCCAGTTCACGATAAATTGGAAGTGCGAGAAGATAATTACCATTGTAGAACAGTTCTTCCGCTACAAAAAAACTTTCCTGTCCTTTCTTGTCCTTCTTCCAGCCCTTACCAAGATTTTGTGCAGAAATTCCTAAAGAAGTTGCAACGATTAGTAGGGTAATCAGTACTCTCATAGTGTAAATATTACGACTATAAAGTTAACAGAAGATTTGGGAATTTGAGAATAGGTCTTCCTTAATCGTGCGTTACATCTTTTAGGTTAGCGACTACCCCTTCAGCAGCTATAAAACCTGTAGTCCATGCATTCTGAAAGTTGAAACCACCAGTAACTCCATCAACGTCAAGAATCTCTCCCGCGAAAAACAAGCCTGATGCGATTTTGGATTCCATTGTTCTGAAATCAACTTCCTTTAAGTTGATTCCTCCACAGGTCACAAATTCTTCCTTGAAAGTTGTTTTGCCATTCACCTCGTACACATCATTAGTCAATGCAATAGCCAGTTTTCTTATGAGTTTATGTGGACTATCTCCCCATTTTTGCTCCATGGAAAATCCGGCTTTCGTTACAAGGAATTCCCATAAGCGACGAGGAACATGCAAGTGTGAAGTGTTTGCAACCTTCTGTGCTGGATGCTGCATTTTGTACCAGCACAAGTCTTCAAACACAGCGTCTTCATGATATCCAGCTAGCCAATTGATTTGAGCGAAGAACACGTATTTTTTTTCTGCCATGAACCGTGCACCAAGAGCAGAAGCCTTCAATATTGCAGGACCTGACAAACCCCAGTGTGTGATTAATACCGGACATTCCGTCTGAATAGAAGTACCTTGGACTTTAACGGTAGCCGGTAGGATTGAAACGCCCATCAATTCCGTAATGGGATTTTTTGGTATGTTGAATGTAAAAAGTGAGGGAACTGGAGCAACAATGGAATGACCAATATCCTCCAACCAACGATATCCATCCATAGTTCTGCTACCTCCAGTTGCTACGAGAATATTCTGTGCATACAAAACAGGAAACGATCCATCGAACGTAATCTTCCAGCCTGCTTCTTCCATACTAATGGAATGAACACCTGCAGAAGTGGCTATTTGCACTCCATACGTTTCTGCTTCGTGCAGCAAACAATCGATGATTGTTTGTGAATCATCTGTCGTAGGAAACATTCTTCCATCCGCTTCTGTTTTCAACTCAACTCCACGTTCTGCGAACCAATCGACTGTATCCTGCGGCGCAAAACGAGAAAACGCCTGCAGCAGTTCCTTCCCGCCTCTCGGATAGTTTCGAATAAGTTCTCTATTGTTGTAGCAAGCATGTGTAACATTGCATCGTCCGCCGCCAGAAATTTTAACCTTGGAAAGGAGTTTAGTGCTTTTTTCAATTATGATGACTTCAATTCCGGGTTGCAATCGGGCGGCATTCACTGCACAAAAAAATCCGGCAGCACCACCTCCAATTACAACCAAATCGACTGGCTTTTCCATTGTGCAATGTCGGAATTATTTCTCGGGGTTATAATCCAACGTTGCAAACATTACAAGAAGTAATTTCTGCTGTTCTGCAGTTGCTGTGGGCTGAGAAAATCGAATCCACGCTCCAGTTTTGCAGTCCGACACTTCCATGTCAAAAGATCCTTCTCCGTTGACGAGTGGAGATGCGAATACTCCCAACCGTGTTCCTACAGAATCAACATCCATCGTATGCAGCGTTCCGAAAGGATACTCTTCGTTCCATCTGTCTGCAAATCCGCTGGCGAAGGATGCATTGCTCAATGAGTCGCACGGACGAATATCACTCTTGTCTATTCCGAAATGATATTCCACGAAAAGCATGGAGTTCATATCAATCATGATTCCGAAATCGTCTCCATATGTGTTGGCAACTGTGTCCATCATTGGTTTTGTTACATCCATTGTCCAACCTGATGGTAATCGCAAATGATGGAGTAAAATCGGTTCAGGAGGAGCAGGAACAGTATCGGCAACAGAATCAGGAACAGAATCGTTAACATTCTGACTAGTTTCAGCTGAATTACAGCCAATGGCAATGAAGAGTAAGAGCAGAACCGTAAAGGCAAAGGAATGCAGATTTCTCATAAGAAGACAATGATGAATGAGGCTGTATGCATTCCAATAGTACGGAATTTGCGGCTTGATTCGAGAAGAAATCAGCAACGTAACGGGTAAAATTTATTGAGGATGACAGGTAATTTGTACACAGGTGAAGTGAACATAAAAAAATGCGCTTATATTTATATTTCACTTCCGCTATGGGAAGACAAACCCAATAACTACCTAAACCCAAACACTGAAACCATGGGACTTTTTGACAAGATTAAGGGCGAATTTATTGACATCGTCGAGTGGCTAGACAGCAGTAACGATACAATAGTATGGCGATTCCCGCGCTATCAGAATGAAATCAAGAACGGAGCCAAACTAACAGTACGTGAATCACAAGTGGCGGTGTTCGTAAATGAAGGTAAAATTGCCGATGTATTTCAACCGGGAATGTATGAGCTCAACACCCAAAACCTTCCTATTCTCTCAACGCTGAAAGGTTGGAAATATGGGTTCAATTCTCCATTCAAGGCAGAAGTATATTTTGTGAACACGAAGCAGTTCACCAACATGAAATACGGAACTAAGAATCCGTTTATGGTGCGTGATGCAGAATTTGGACCGCTGCGTATTCGTGCGTTCGGAAGTTACAATTTCAAAATTACTGATGCTGCAAAATTCCTAAAGGAAGTTGCCGGTACGGATAATGAAGTAACCACGGAAGAAGTAAATGATAACCTGCGGAATATTGTGGTGACTCGCTTCACTGATGCAGTTGCATCGAGCAAGATTCCAGTATTGGACATGGCTTCCAACTATGATGAATTCTCTAAACTAATTAAGGAGAAGATCGAAGCTGAATTCACAGAATATGGAATGACCCTCACCAAATTGTTGGTTGAAAATATTTCATTGCCGCCTGAGGTTGAAGCAATGCTTGACAAGCGTACCAGCATGGGTATCGTTGGAAACCTTGGGGCATATTCACAATTCCAAGCAGCAAACGCCATGGAAGCTGCTGCACAGAACCCTAGCGGTGGCGGAATCATGGGTGCAGGAATGGGCATGGGTATGGGTATGGGCATGGGCAATCAAATGGCCGGCATGTACAACCAGAACCAGTTCAATCCGCAAACTGGAATGCAGAATCAGGGGCCTCCTACTCCACCACCGCTTACACAATGGTTCGCGGGAATTAATGGTGCGCAGCAAGGACCTTTTGACGAGGCTGCATTTCGTGCGATGATTCAGAACGGAACGATCAAGAAAGAAACAAATATTTGGAAAGCTGGAATGGCTGGATGGTTGCCTGCAGGACAAGTTCCTGAACTTGCAGCATTTTTCAATGCTTCGCCTCCTCCGTTTCCACCTCCAATGCCATAATGGTAAAAAGTTGGAAAGCGCCATCTATTTTTGTTGAGGTTCAATAACAAACGACGTTTTTCAATCAAGAACGTTAGGTTATATTCCATGATTCTAAGAGACATAAAACCTGAAACAATGATTCGTTCGCTTCAGTCCATGCTCAACCCAGATTCATCCACCCATTTGGCCAAAGATGTTTGCGCTTATAACACCGAGACCAAAAACTATCTTTTGCGATATGCCGGACAAATCAAAAGTCGGTTTATTCTCGTGAAGACGAATGCTCTAGAGGCGCTTCACGAAGGTGAATTTGGAAGAGGAGGTATTATTGGAGGATCAGGAATTGGGCTATTGTTGGGTATCAAACTACGTGGTGCACGTGTTGACGAAAAGCTCGAAATGAAATTGGAGCGAATCTATAACAGATTGAACGCTATTGCTGCAGTAATCGAAAATCCAGATTTAGAAGCCATGTTTTACGCCTCTTAAACGGTATATACAGATCTCTTGCCTACAGAAAACAAGTACTAACTGAAGGAACAAATCCATTATCATGTCAAACGATTTCGAAGAAAAAACCCACGAAGTAGAATCGAAAGTCAAATGTAAAGACTGTGGTGCGCTCTTGAAATACCACCCAGGTCAGATGAGTCTGAACTGTGAATATTGTGGTTGTCACAACGAGATTACCGAGCAAATCAAGCCGGTACAAACCGCTGAGATTGATTTCAACGAGTTTCTTGCGAATGCTTCTGCATCAGCGCCTACAATGGCCATAACCGTTGTGAAGTGCGGAAGTTGCGGTGCATCGGCTACATTAAAGCCAAACGTAACCGCTGATTCCTGTGCATTCTGCGGAACAGCATTAGTTGTAAAAAGTGGAACAACATCGAATATCATTGCACCCAAGTATCTTCTCCCTTTCAGTATTGAAATGAAGAAAGGTGTTGAATTGTTCAAAGGGTGGTTGAAAGGACTATGGTTTGCACCGAATGACTTGAAACACGCCGCACAGAATGATAAACTTAAAGGTGTATATCTTCCCTATTGGACATATGACACGAACACATTCAGTTCATATTCCGGAATGCGCGGCGATTATTATTACGTTACGGAAACCTACACTGTTAACGGAAAAACGCAAACACGTTCAGTGCGCAAGACACGATGGACGCCTACCGCAGGAAATGTACATGATCAGTTTGATGATATTTTGATTCTGGCTAGTAATTCATTGCCCGATAAATACGCGAATGAACTCGAGCCGTGGGACCTCCATAACCTTGCAGGATTTGACGAACAGTTTCTAAGTGGATTCATTGCTGAACAGTATCAGATCGATGTGAAAGGTGGATTTGAAAAGGCCAAGGTTCGTATGGACCCTGTGATCAGACAAACGTGTCGTCGCGATATCGGTGGAGACGAACAACAAATTCTTTCATTGGATGTTCGTTACAATGACATAACGTTCAAACACATTCTCTTGCCGATTTGGCTGAGTGCTTTCAAATACAAGAACAAAGTATATCGCTTCATGATCAACGGAAGAACCGGAGAAGTGCAAGGAGAACGTCCTTACAGTTTCTGGAAGATATTCTTCACCGTTTTAGTTGGAGTGGCAGTAATTGCAGGTCTTGTTTATTTTGTAAACGAAAATTAATCAACATACACTACTGCCGATAATTTTCTATACAAAAGAGTCGTTCATTTGGGCGACTCTTTTCTTTAACATTACTTGACATGAGAAATCTCTCTAAATTATCAATAAGAATAGCAAGCGAATGTCATTCTGTACATTTTCAATTCGTAAAACGATTACTCCAATTATCACTGCATTTTCATTGGCCTCCAACACTTCTTGTAATGAAGCTCCGGTACCATTTAAAGTAGATGACACCGATCGAAGTGTTACTATCACCGACTTGGGAGCTCCTCCAATTGTTGATGTGCAGGTTGCGTTCGATGATTCTGTTTACAGTGCGGATGAAGAAATCGGAATGGCAATAAAACTGGTGAATATTTCTGACAGCACTCAATCTGTGCTGTTTGACAGACCTACGCTCTCTACTGGAGGTCCATGGTCGACATCTGCCGAAGTTAAGCCACTCGATGTGACCAATTCACAACTTCGCTATTTGAGTAAGATTGTAATGCATTCTAATTCGTACGCTGAAAAAGACCTGACGGATTCAACTTATGCAATACAACCAGGGAAATTCATTACAGGTTATTACAATCTTTCCGACCTCATCACATTCAATACGCCAGGGAATAAGCTAAATCCTGGACATTATGAAATCCAAGTGTTCTATGCCGGAAATGGTTCGAATAAAGTGATTATTCGGATCGAAGCAGGCGGTCAATAACTGGCAGATCATGCTCTTGATTATTAATTCAGTTCTTATATCAATTTTATCTATTCCATGTCAACAACTAATGTTGCAACTTAGTCTTCTCAATTGAGCACATATGGAAATAGGAATAGACAGTTTTGCCGCAATGATGAGCGGTAACGCGAACAGAACAATAAGTGATTCAGACGCTCTCAAGCAACTCATCGATCGCATTGTTCAAGCTGATCAATGTGGATTGGACATTTTCGGAATCGGAGAACACCATCGCAAAGGATTTCTTGACTCCGCTCCTGCTTTGATTCTTGCTGCAGCTGCGGCTCGTACTAAAAATATTCGTCTCACAAGTGCCGTGAGTGTTCTCAGTGCTGCAGATCCTGTTCGCGTATTCCAACAATTTGCAACGCTCGATCTGATTTCGAATGGTCGCGCAGAGATTGTAGCAGGACGCGGATCGTTCATTGAAGCCTTCCCATTGTTTGGCTTTGATCTCGACGATTACGACCAACTTTTTTCTGAGAAGTTGGATTTGCTTCTAAAAATTCGAGAGAGTGAGTTCATCACGTGGCAAGGGAAATTCCGTGCGCCGCTAAATAATCAACCAGTATATCCTCGCCCGGTTCAAGAGAAGTTACCAATATGGATCGGTGTTGGCGGAACGCCCGAATCGTTCATTCGCGCTGGTAAGCTTGGATTGCCATTGATGGTTGCAATAATTGGTGGAGAAACTCACCGCTTCCGTCCGTTAGTTGATTTGTATCGTGAAGCGGGAGCTCGTGCAGGATTCGCTCCGGAACAATTGCAAGTGGGATTGCATTCGCTTGGATATGTCGGAGCGACTACTGAAGAAGCGGTTAACGATTTCTATACAGGTTATGCAGAAGCAATGTCGAAGGTTGGGAAAGAACGTGGGTGGCCTCCAATGACACGAGCACGATTTGATGCACAGTCAGGTCCATTGGGTGCATTACTAGTTGGTGGACCAGAGGAAATAGCTGAAAAGATTGTTCGTCATGCCAAAGCGCTAGGAGGAATTTCTCGTCTGACATTTCAAATGGATACAGCTGAAGTTTCTCATGAAAAGCTCATGAGATCTATTCAATTCATTGGAGAGAAAGTAAAACCACTCGTTCATCAAGCGCTGTAATGAACCACGGTAGATTTCACTATCTTTTCGTTAGAAAATCCACTATCATGAACTATAGTTGTACCCAAATTGTTATTGCAGCGGCACTCATTTTGTTTTGTGCATCCTGCAGCAATAGCGCTTCATCCGGTAATGACAAAGCTGATACACACGCTAAGTCTGATTCTGCCAAAGTTAAAGTGCAAGCTGATTCTATTCAGAATGAAAACCCTGGAGATTTTGCAGATTACTATGTGGTGATTGCCGACACAGGAATGAAGTATCAACCACTGCTCAAAAAGATGGTGAATCTCTCTTTGTTCTACTCATTAAATATTGACACGATGAATAGGCATTACAACTTTGAGAAAGACCTTATCGCCTTGGCAGATGATGATCCTGACGAACTCTATGCTGGAGAATATTACCCTAGGCGTTATCCGTCGACCACGTTAAGTTTAGAATATCTCCAGTATTTTCAGAACAAAACGCGAGAGAAGACCATTGCACTTGTTACGGGTATTTATGAAAAAGAATCTTCTGCCGATAGTGCTTTAAAATTGATTCAAGCAAAAGAACCGCACGGCTACAAAATGAAATCACATATTTATGTTGGATGCATGCACTAATTCCGGGTTATTAATCCGTAATTTCACACAGCAAGTTCAACATGTATAAACTAAATAGCTATGGCATTTCTTAACGACCAAACGGTAATTCATCTAGCAGATGCTTTGACAGGAAATGATCGTGCACAGGAATGGTTGCAACGCACGGGCAGGCAAGAATTGATCATGCTTCATGACGCAATTCGATTTGACGATGATGGTGCAATGGAATGGTTGCACGAGTATGGACATGATGAACTTGGGTTATTCGTCACTGCAATTGACGGTGATCCGTACGCGGTACAAGCGTTGTTCGACGGAAAACAATCGCGTTTGGCCTCTGTTGCAGGAGCGGTAATTGGAGATGAGCGTTCCATTCAATATTTGCAGAAGAACAATCTCAAGCCTTGGATAAAGTTGGTAGACGCAATCAAGAAATGTCAAGAAGAGGAATAAAGTTTTTCGATTGTATTATTGAAAACCATCTGAAGAAATAATCAGATATTTACTGCGCAATGACTAAAGTTTATCATGGAGATGCAATACGACGCATGACGCTCCTCTTTCAACCGAATGCAACAGCACATTTCAATTGGTTGATGGAGAAAGGTCACCGTGAATTAGTGGAAGCTGTTGAGTTCATCAAATCGGGAAAAGAGATTTCTTTCAAGTGGATGATCGACAATCAATTCTTTGAAGTAGCTGCGTTTGCGAATGCTGTTCGAGGCGACAAGAACGCATTTCGCTGGTTGATGCAGAACAAGTCTGTTTTTTGGGCTGCTGCTGCTAATGCTGCCAATAAAGACAAAGACGCGATGGCGTGGTTGCGCGGACATCAACTCATTGTTTATGCTGAATTAGCCATGGCCATTATCGAGTGGGACAAATTCGATAACGACGATTTCTCCGGCTATTATCGAGCTCCGATCTGATTATGAAAATAGTTGGTAATATTCCTCATCCTCAAATGACCATCACTGTTTTCATGATGAACGAAAAGTACATTGTGAAATTTGAAGCGGGGCCGATGGAGCAAGTATTCAAACTTTCACAAGGGAAACTAAGAGGAATGGAACATGTCATGCAAATTGTCGATGCCGATTTTCAACAAGAAGTCATGAAACGTTTCGGTGATATGTTCGAGCAAATGCGCGCCGCATTAGAACAATAATGTTCTAATTAGTCAATTACAAATTCTGTCGGAAGAAGGTAGTTGTTGCTGCAACAGCTTTCAGAGTGTCTTCCGGAAGTGATTTCTCCTCCCACGGATGCTTTCCACCGAATGTGTGATTGGCTCCATGAACTTCCGTAAACTCCGCGAAAGGATTCCAGATTTTCAGTGCTTCTGCTTCCTGTAAAGCCACCGCTTCATCTTTCGTTCCATGCACAATCAGCTGGGGAATTTGAATTTTTTTTCCCGCTGCTTGAATATCCAGCAAAGGTTTGTTGGCGTAAAAGTCGGTACGGATGTCGAGATACATAGGAAGAACTTCTCCGGTACGAGCATTATAAACTTCGGTCACACCTTTGGCCTTCCACTCTTCCAAATTAGGCGGATTCAAGTATTTCTCGAAATTACTAACGGCAGCCCAAGTTGCCACCGCTTTAATTCGTGGATCGCGAGAAGCCTGAAGAATGGCTGTTCCTCCCCCTCTGCTGTGACCCAACAAACCGATGCGTGAAGGATCAATTCTGCTTTGCATGGAAATGGTCCACCAAAGATTCTCAATCACTAATTCAAGATCGGTGAGCTCTCTAGAAAATGTATTTCTGCCAAATTGTTCGGGCTCGCAAAACTCAGTAGGATTTTCAGGACTCGTACCGTTCCATGAAAAATTGAACCGCGCTACAGCAAAACCGCTGCGTGCAAGAAACTCACAGACTAAAGGAAAATGTCCCCAATCTTTGAATCCTTTGTATCCGTGCATGAAAATGATGACAGGAACACGATCGCTGCCGATTTCAGGAACATGCAAGTCAACAGGAATTCTTCTTCCGTCAGGACCTTCAACAAGATATGCTGCAGACTTGGCCATTACTTGTCAAACGATTTCGGCTCAACAAGCATTTCGATCGAACGACATTTATCATTCACAAACTTATATGTCGCGCTGTATTCTCCAGGCAAATATCTTTTATAGTGTTTCGCATCCTTCTCAACAGGAACATAGTGCAGATAAGTTGTATCACCTTTGGTCCACAAGGTCATTGTTTGGCTTTTGTAGATGTTTTGCACAAAATCAACAGACATTCCGATGTAGATTCCACTACTAGTGATGAAATTCGTTTCCATTGCATAATTATGCTCCAGTTTATAATTGCTTAACGTGTCGGAATTTTTCTCGATGCGTAAACCATACGGAATGTATTTCGAACCTTCCTTTACAGCGAAAACGGTAAGGAATTCTGTTTCTAAAGCATTGAAGTAATACATGGCCACACGATTTCCTGTTGTTGTTCCATTGTTTCCACTCTTGTGCATGAATTCCTTCAAACTCGAAACATCTCCAAGCAACAATGTGTTGACCATGGTATCTGGCTTATACGCCCATGTCGCTTGTTTACCTGTTCGTACTTCATGGGGAAGAGAATCGGATTGCGCCTTCGTGGCAGCACTATCATTTCCACTTGTGTTTGAGCTATCTCCGCACGCAGAGAGGAATAAACAAAATCCGGATAAGAAGACCAGTGTCGATTTCATACTACAAACATAATCATCCCTTACAACATCTCTAAACCAAATAGGTTCGGTAACTTCGCGGCTACTGTGAGTAATCAAACCACTCCATCACCCGACCCGTTTGCGGCATTACGCATCAGAGATTTTTCTGTTTACGCTGCGGCGCGATTTTTCCTATCGTTGGGTGTACAGATCCAAAGTGTGGTGGTGGGAATTCAAATCTACAAACTCACGCATAGCGCTTTTCAGATTGGATTGATTGGGTTGGCAGAAGCAATCCCATATATAGGGCTTTCCTTATTTGCTGGACATGTTGCCGATACAGTGCGCAGAAAGAAAATCATGGTGAGCGCGACGGCATTCCTACTTATCGCTTCTTGGATGTTGTTCGCTGTATCCATGAATCCGAATTTTCTGAGTGACACAGGAACATGGCCCGTGTTTGGAATTATTTTCTGCACTGGCATAGCGCGCGGATTTCTCGGACCCGTTTTTCCAGCATATATGGCGCAATTGGTTCCTCGTGCGCTATACGCGAATGCTGCTACTTGGCAAAGTAATCTCTGGCATGCCACGGCTGTATTAGGACCTGCACTTGGCGGAGTATTGATGGGTTGGATGAACACCCATGTGGCTTATGGAACGAGTTCAGTGTTGATCAGTTTGTCATTTGTACTGATGTTTTTTCTCACTGATCATCCATTACCACCTGCCAAGGAAATTACAGAAGGTATATTCAAGCGGATCACAGCTGGATTCCGTTTTGTGTTTGGCAATCAAATCATGCTCTCCGCATTGGCTTTAGATTTATTCGCTGTCTTGTTTGGTGGTGCGGTGGCCATGATCCCAGTTTTTGCATCAGAAGTATTGCACGCTGGGTCTGATGCCGATTTTGTAACCGGTTTACTGCGTGCAGCTCCTGCCGCGGGTGCAATTATTATGGGTTTGATCATGACCCGCTTTCCTCCAACACGCAAAGCAGGACGAAATCTTATTCTCGCGATAACAGGTTTTGGGTTGTGCATGATCGTATTTGCGTTGTCGACAAGCATTACTTTGTCGTTCATTGTCCTCTTCCTGAGTGGAGCGTTTGACAATGTGAGTGTCATAATTCGTCATACTATCCTTCAGCTCATGACACCCGACGACATGCGCGGACGTGTGGCTGCAGTGAACGGCGTATTTATTGGATCTTCCAATGAAATTGGAGAGTTTGAGTCAGGATTAGCCGCACGTGTAATGGGCAATGTTCCTTCTGTAATATTTGGTGGATGCATGACTGTATTAATTGTGCTTGGAGTGGCCGCTGCTGCACCGAAGTTGCGTAAACTGAATCTTGACAAGTACGTGTAGCGTAAAAAAAGCCCGACCGGCATACCATCCGGTCGGACCGAAAAGCACGAAGGCTTTTCATTATGGCCCGCAATATCACGTGCTGCGGGGTGTCCAGGGCCCCATTACAGAGCGGACACAGTATTCTCTTCCTTATTTAGCGGCATGCCAGTTACGCGCATTGTATCCGAATGATACACCTACTCTCCAGCCATCACGACCAGGAACAGCATACGCATTCACCGGAATGTTCATGTTACCTGAGCGGAACGTTTTTCCTACAGCGAAAATGAAAGCTGAATTCAGATAAGCAGAGCCGCGACTATCCAAACGATTTTCAAACTGAATATTTGCACCATGAATAGCTGGATCGTATTCCGACTTGCGCACCCACTCGTTGTTGATGTAAGCACCTTCAGAGCGAGTAATAACACTGAACGTAGGACCGAAACCTACTTCCCAACCGTGTTTGTTCATACGCATTCCGTTCATTACGGTAAAGCTTGGAATGAATAATCCTTGATCCAAGCCAGTTACCATTGGTACGAATTCAAACAGCGCTTGAAAATCTCCTGCTGCGAGGTATTGTTTCTCAAATTGATATCCGAATTGGAACATGATCGGAGCAGCATCAAATCCACCTTGCGATTTCGGAGCACTGATAATAGTAGCAGTACGATCGGTGAAAACGGTTGCACCCATTCGAGGTCCGTCCAAGCGAACACGTTCTGTTACCGGTTGACGGGCACGTGCATCATAACTATCCGGCTTCATCAATTGTGTTTTTACATTCGGATCAACAGGACGTTTGAACAAATCGCGCAGCATTACAGAAGTCATAGTCTGAATTTCATTCTGCATGTTCAGGAATTCTGTCACCTGAGTAACTTCGATGGATTCTGTTTTTACATCTATCCAACGCATGGTGTAGATAATTGCTTCACCGTACACTTCAATACTTCCGGAGAGCATTTTATCTGCGCCCAATTGTTTTCCCACATCCACGAGACATGTTTTGCCGTAGCAGTTGCTTACCTGTATTTTGTTCTTCGCAATCAGGTAGTCCATGTCATAGCGATCCATCACATCAAAAGAATCCAATTTTTCCAATTCCAGGCGAACAAGATTTCCCATTTGAATAGGATCATAACCTACATTCTTTGCATCGAAGTTCAGGACAACGACTTTCTGTCTTACCGCTTGCGCCGCTTGCTGTGCGTGTAGTTTATTCATTGTTAACATGAGTAAAGCACAGGCAAAAAACAACACGAGAATCTTCGTTCCCACGCCTTCATGGTTACCGTTTTGCTGATTGTGTTTTTCTGAAGTGTTCATAGCTTGTTAGATTAGAATGAGTGTATTATTTAGAACGATTGTTGTTCGTATTCTTTGAAGTGAATCGGTATGCGTATGCGAGATAAGGAATGACAAATGCGTTACCTTCGGAGTAACTACCAATTGAGAGTGCCGCAACGTCAAATGAACTATGTCCTGCACCAAAGCGGAATCCTAATGAATACAATGGATAATAGCTGTTAGTAGTTGTTCCGTTGTAAGAATTGTACTGCTGCGTTGGAATAAACCAGTTTTCTGAGACTAGTGACACTGCCGGAGCAAGACGAACCATTCCGCCAATGTTAGCTATCGGACGCTTGGTCACTTCCCAGTCGCTACCGGTAGCAATACCACCGTAACCTGCGGTAAAACTGATATTGGTAAAACGATTTCCGAGCGTAACGCTACCGAATCCGCAACCAACACCCACACCAATACCGAAAAATGTAGTCACACCAATTCCACCAATAGCAACGTGAACGTTTTTATCAACTTGGACTCCGTACTTCACAGTTCCAAAAAATCCGAAAGGAACCATTACGCCACCACCAACAGAAAATCTATCTGTGATTCCGACGTGTGCACCGTTCATCAGGAACATGATGTTCTGGTAGTAACCTTCTCCCTTGCGCAGAGGAATTGCAGAAGGAGCAAACAGATAACGTGATGCATGATCATATGATTCACCTTGCGGATCAAACGACGTGCTGCCTTCTGAAAAGTCCTTGATGTTTACAACTGTAATATTGATCTCCCCAATATTGTCGGTTTTAAGTGTAATCACAGTCGCATTCTGACGAATTATTGTTCCGCGGATTGCACGTCCATCTGTCATGCGGAATTGATATTCCTTTCCGGTTTCAGCAATCCTGATCGATTGAATTTTAGACTCCTCAATATTTACTGTGCCCAACATCGGATCGTTAACAGTTACCTTGCCATTAGCACGTTCTGTCATCATTCCGGAGATTGTCGTTCCGTTTTGTGTAGTGATCATGCAAAACTGGCCGGCAGAAGTAGCGGTGGTGTCTTGAGCATACAGTACAATAGCTGTAAACATTACCAGAAATGTCGCTAGCACTTTTTTCATTTTGAATTCCGTTTTCATAGTGGTGTGTATTGTTTGGATTCATAGCAAAACTATACCCAATGCGTAAGGTGGAGAAACGGCTTAATGCGTCAGAATTTGAGGGTTCCGCGAACCTTGCCAGTCTGGGCTTCCTAATTAGGTTTTAACCTGCTTTTTTGCGATTTTCGCAAATACCTTTGAGTAAAAGGTAAATATTGCCAAAGTTTTCCCAATCATCAGTGATATTCATCAGTCCCTATGCCTATTCCAGAAAGAACTGTACAACAGGAGTTCATAACAAAACTCAAGAATTCATTACCACCCAATATTTCCTTGGTCGATGAGCTTTCTGACATTCTCAAAGTAAGTACCGATAGCGCCTACCGCAGGATTCGCGGGGAAACAGCGCTCACAATTGATGAAGTGAGTGCTTTGTGTGCGCATTACCGGATCCCATTTGATCATTTTGCACAAGGTGAAGCGGGAAAAAGCACCGTTACCTTCCAATACAGCCAATTGTCGACTGATATTCTCAAGTTTGAAGAATATCTGAGTGCGTTGATCGAGCATATGGACATGATTCGCAAAGCTGAACCCAAAGAAATTATCTGGTGTGCAGAAGATGTTCCGATTTTCCACCACTTCCGTTATCCAAAACTTTCTGCATTCAAGTTGTTCTATTGGTCGAAGTCGATACTCAATGCGCCACAATACGACGACAGCAAATTTGATCCGAATATTGTTCCTGATTCAGCGAAAGAAAAAGTGGAGAAGATTTACGAACTGTATCACAAGATTCCGTCAATAGAAATATGGACAGAAGATACGTTGAACAGTACACTGAAACAGGTAGAATATTATTCGGAGTCCGGACTGTTTGCGAGTGCAGATGATGCGAGTGCGGTGATGGATGAAATTGAAGCGATGGTGAAAAGTCTCGAACGTCAGGTGGCAAAAAGTGTGAAGTTCACCGGCGAAGCACCTGCAGCGGGCGATAATGTTGAATTCAAATTGTATTTCTCCGATTTGATGGTGGGAAACAATTGTATTCTCATTACAGCAGGAGCAAGCAAAGAGTGCTATTATTCCATCAACACATACAATTCCATGGCGACAACAAATGCCGGCTTTTACGATGAGAATGATCGTTGGGTCCGGAACATTATTCGTAAATCAACTTTGATCAGTGGAGTTTCTGAAAAGCAACGCATGAAGTTTTTCAAATTACTTTACGATAAAATAGCAACCTCTCGTGTTAAGATCGCAGCTAACTAAGAAAGAGCTTGTTGAGATCCGAACATTTCTCAATCGGAAAACCGCGGAATGGAATCGACCTGAATTTATTGAGGCTGATCCGATTTCTGTTCCGCACCTTTTCACCGGGAAAGAAGATCGCGAGATAGCGGGATTTTTAGCTGCTACCATTTCCTGGGGCTACCGACCAACCATCGTTAAGAACGGAATGCGATTGATGGATTACATGAGTCACGCACCGTACGAATTTGTGATGAACGCCGGACCGAAAGACCTGAAGAATCTCGAGACATTTGTACACCGTACGTTCAATGGTCAAGATCTTGTGGCATTTGTGCTTTGTTTGCGCAACTTATACAAAAATCACGGTGGATTGGAAAAAGTATTCACGAAAGCGTTGAAGGAACAAGGCAATATGCTCGATGCGATCACGCAATTTCGTTCTGATTTTTTCTCGTACAAACATCCAACACGAACAGAGAAGCATATTTCTGATCCTGCGAAACAATCATCTGCAAAACGAATCAATATGTTTCTGCGTTGGATGGTTCGACGCGATTCGTGCGGAGTTGATTTCGGCATTTGGAAAGGAATAAAAATGTCGGAATTATACATTCCGCTGGATGTGCATGTAGCAACAGTTGCGCGTTCATTGGATATTCTTCAAACCAAAACAGACGGTCGTAAAGCCGTAGAAGAACTCACCGAAGTATTGCGCACATTTGATCCGGCAGATCCGGTGAAATATGATTTTGCCCTATTCGGATTAGGCATCAACAAAGCATAAACGCTTCGTTCGCATCACAAAATAGAATTGAAAAAAAGAACAATGAAAAATATTCTCCTCACACTTGGCATGATGGCCGTTGTTGCATTATCAGCACAAAAGAGCAGTGGCATTCCTGCAGGCACAGAGCCGAAAGCAACAGGCTATGTAGACCGATTGAACGGATTAAAAACAAAAGAACTTTCTGAACAGCGATCTGTTGTAAGTGATTTGGAATTTCGTAATGTGGGACCTTCCATCATGAGTGGTCGCGTTGTGGATATTGATGTAAATCCAAACGACCCTACGCTGTTCTATGTAGCCTATGCAACGGGAGGAGTTTGGTACACTAACAACAACGGAACAACATTCACACCGGTATTTGACAATATGCCAGCGTTGAATATTGGCGACATAGCAGTAGATTGGAATGCACAACCGCAACCAGCTATTTGGGTAGGAACAGGTGAATCCAATTCCAGTCGTTCATCCTATGCAGGAACCGGCGTATATAAGAGTGTTAACGGAGGACAAACCTGGACGAATATGGGCCTTGGAGAGTCACATCATATTGGAAAAATTCTAATTGACAGAAACAATCCGAACACCGTATTTGTAGCAGCCATCGGACATTTGTTTTCACCGAATACCGATCGCAACTTGTATCGCAGTACGAATGGAGGATTGACATGGTTATCTGTTTTAGGAATTGATGCCAATACAGGAATCATTGATGTGATGCAAGATCCGAACGAAGCTGGAACATTTTATGCAATCAGCTGGCATCGCGAACGCAGACTGTGGAATTTCGTGGAAGGCGGATCAACATCCGGAATATATAAGAGTACAGATGGCGGATCGAGCTTCACTTTGATGACTACACCTAATACAAATTTCCCGCAAGGCGAAGGCGTTGGACGAATCGGATTGGCCATATTCCCAGGAAACTCCAATCTCATGTATGCCATTCTTGATAATCAAACAGCGTTGCCGGACACAGCCAAAAAGAAGAGTGACAAATTGGTGTCAAAAGATTTTCGCACCATGAGCAAGAATGAATTTCTCGCCTTGGAAGATAAGCGTCTGGAGAAGTATTTGCGTGGTTATGAATTTCCGGAACAACACACAGCAAGTTCAGTGAAACAAGATGTACGTGTAGGAAAATATCTTCCGGTAGCACTCGCTGATTTTGTATCAGATGCAAATGCAGACTTGTTAAGCAATCCGATAACAGGAGCAGAAGTTTGGGCAAGTGTTGACGGAGGACAAACCTGGAAGAAGAACAGTGACAAATCCATTGGAAGTTTGTTTTACACCTATGGATATTACTTCGGAAAAATCTGGGTTTCACCATTTGATCAGAATGAAATTTACATTGCAGGAGTCGGATTGATGTGCAGCAAAAACGGCGGGAAGAATTTCTCTTCTGTGAACGGAGACAATCAGCACGGCGATCACCATGCCATGTGGATATCACCATCACGTCGCGGACATATGATCAACGGAAACGATGGAGGAATCAACATCACGTGGGATAGCGGAAAATCGTGGATCAAGTGCAATACACCTGCAGTTGGACAGTTTTACGGAATCAATGTAGACAATGCAACACCCTACAACATTTACGGAGGTTTGCAGGACAATGGAGTTTGGGTAGGACCAAGTACCTATTCAGCAAACACCTCTTGGCATGGAGAAGGACAATATCCATGGAAATTTATTTTGGGTGGAGACGGAATGCAAGTCATGGTTGATACGCGCGACAACAACACAGTGTATACCGGATATCAATTCGGACATTATTATCGCATCAACAAAGAAACAGGAGAATCATTTTACGTTCGTCCGAAAATGACATTGGGCGATCAGCCATTACGATTCAGTTGGCAAACACCAATTTGGTTATCGCAACACAACCAAGACATACTTTACATGGGAGCACAACGCCTGTTCCGCAGTATGGATCAAGGCGAAACCTTCACACCTATTTCAGGAGATTTGACACGTGGCGGAAGAACAGGAGACGTTCCGTACGGATGCATTTCCACCATTCATGAATCCGTTTTGAAATTCGGATTAATTTATACCGGCAGTGACGACGGATTGATTCACGTTACCAAAGACGGCGGAGTTACCTGGACACGTATCTCCGACAAATTGCCGCAACACATGCGTGTGAGTCGCGTCATTGCTTCTTCACATACAGAAGGTCGCGTGTATGCAACACTGAGCGGTTGTCAGTGGGATCATTTCCAAGCGTACGTATATGTCTCCGAAGATTACGGTGCAACCTGGAAACAAATTTTCACCGACCTTCCAATGGAATCTGTGAATGTATTGCGCGAAGATCCAGTCAATTCGAATTTGTTGTTCGTAGGAACAGACAATGGCGTTTATGCATCAATCGATCGCGGTCAAACCTCTATGCTGGTGACCAATGGAATTCCATGCGTGGCCGTTCACGATATGGTTATTCAGAACCGTGAGCATGAGCTGGTAGTTGGAACACATGGTCGTTCGATTTACGTCCTGCCGATTGGAGCGCTGGAGCAACTCAACGATACAATAATGGCGAAGAGCTTATTCGTTTATGATCCCGGAAGTGTTGCAATCAAACGCACATTTGAAGTAAATAATGACGACTATGTAATGTTCAACACAGCCACGTTGCCATTAGCTTGGTATTCGAAAACAGCAGGAGTTGCCACGGTCCGTTTCAAAACCGGCGACGGGAAATTGGTTCTTTCAGAGCAAACCGATTCCAGCGCAACCGGTCTCAACGTGTTGACCACAATAGCATATGTAGATTCGTCGCGTGCAGAAGCTTATAAGGGCTACCTCACCGAAAACGACATCGAGAAAGAGCCGGCACCATATACGCGCGGGCGGGTTTTGCCTCTTGCTGGGGAGTATATTATTGAGGTGAGTTATGCGGATGGAAGGAAGATGGAGAGGAAGGTGAGTTTAACCCTGAAAGGGTTATAGCCCTTTGAGGGTGGCACCCTGAAAGGGATATAACCCTTTGAGGGTGTACACCCTCGCAAACCATCAAGCCGCTACATAAGGAATACTAATATAGCCTGGACTCAATTGCAACTTGTGCTGAAGGACAAAGTCCTCCTTGTTTTCGAATACTGCAAGCGCAGGTTCTCGCGCAAATTGGATACTTGTACTTTGTAACAGATCGTAATAAGAACTGAAAGGCCAGCTTTCCGGAAAAGGCACAATTCCATCCTTAACAGGATTATTATGAATGTAACACACCAACGTTTTCAGATATTCCGTATCGTGTACACATTTGCGTTTGAAGCTCCGCATGAACAAACTACCCTTGCGTTTATGCTGCCGGTTATAAGACTGCACGTAAGAATTTGAAAAGTTGGAGAAGGCCTGTGAACAAAGTAATCCTAACTTATCGGGATGCCTGAAATTCTCACGAACCCGGATCAGAAAGTGAAAATGATTGGGCATTAAACACCAAGAAATTGTATCCCAATGCGGATTCATATATTCCCAATACTTTTTCATAAAGAATTCATAATTACCCGGATTACGAAAAATCTTGTCGTTACCGTTTCCGCGATTATAGACGTGGTAAATACCGTCTGCGATAAATGAAGTGCGTTTTTCCATGGTGCAAAGGAATAATGACCGCCAACGATTATTCGGTTTATAAACAATTGTATTCGGTTGTAAATATTTAGAAGCGTTTGTAAACGTTTGCGCTTGGTTCTAAGCAGGGTGCAGACACCCTGCAAGGGTTATAACCCTTTGAGGGTGCCACCCTGAAAGGGCTATATCCCTTTGAGGGCTAATACCCTCCCCCCCCAAAAAAATCCATCCCTTTTATGTACCTTTATCCTTTGATGAATTTCGCCAACCCAACCTTTCTTTTCGCCCTCGCTGCGCTGGCTATCCCAATCATCATTCACCTATTCAATTTTCGGAAATTCAGACGGGTGCAATTCACTAACGTTAGATTCCTCCGTGAAGTCAGAAAAGATACCAAAGCCAAAAATAAGCTCCGCAATATCATTATTCTTTGCTTGCGACTACTCGCTATTCTGTTTCTGGTGCTAGCTTTTGCGCAACCATTCATCCCCCAGCAAAATGCAACTATTAAGAAAGGCGAAAAAGCTGTGAGCATTTGGATCGATAATTCTTTCTCTATGGAAGCTGTTGGTGCGAACGGAACGCTACTCGATGAAATTAAAAAAGATGCACGCGAAATTGTAGCAGCGTATAATGCCACTGATCGCTTTCAATTACTCACCAACGATTTCGAAGGACGCCACCAACGACTCGTAAGCAAGGAAGAGTTTCTCGAACTGCTCGAAGAAGTGAAACCTTCTCCTGCTGTGAAATCGGTTTCGGAAGTGGTGCGTCGTCAGCGGGACTTACTGAATAATACGCCTGATATTGAACCGGGCAACAAACAGGCATTCCTGCTCTCCGACTTCCAGCAAAGTATTTCCGACTACGGAAGAATTGATGCCGATACGTCAATTCAGGTGCGCGAGATTATTGCGGGTGCGCAAAACAGAAATAATCTCTTCATCGATTCTATTTGGTTTGAGAGCCCAGTGAGAAAAATCAATGCGCCGGAAGCAATTCACGTACGTATTCGATCGCGTTCGGAAGTGGATATGGAGAATGTTCCGATGCGTTTATATATTAACGGACAAGCGAAAACTCCTGCAAGCTTTAGTGTAGAAGCGAACGGAACAACCGATACTGTTCTCTATTTCACTGTGCGCGAACCTGGGCTTCAACAGGGTTTGATTGAGATCAACGATTATCCGGTAACGTTCGATGATCAATTCTTCTTCTCCTTCACCGTGTTGAAGAATATCCCGGTGTTGTCGATAGAGCCGTCGGAAGCTATGAATCCTGCTTTTGCTGAACCGCATTATCTGAAAACATTATTCGCAACCGATTCATCATTCGTCTTCACAGAAAATGATGAAGGGAAAATCGATTATACTGCCTTCGCCAATTACCGCTTCATTGTGGTGAATAGTCTGAAATCAATTTCTTCAGGACTCGCTATCGAACTGAAAAAGTTTGTGGACAATGGTGGTAGTCTCATGGTCTTTCCTGGTCCGAACGCGGATATTGTAAGCTACAATGCATTGTTAAATCCGTTGGGACTTTCTGGATACGGAACACTTGATACAGCTCGACAATCTGTAGATCATCTCAACTTCCAGCATCCATTGTACCAAGGCGTGTTCGAACGCACTACGGGTAATATGGATCTTCCTGTTGCCGGCGATCACTACCGCATTCTTTCTTCGAGTCGTTCGCGTGAAGATGAACTCATGCGTTTGCGCAATGGCGATGTGTTCATGGCCAGCTATCGTTCCGGAAAAGGAAATGTGTATCTCTCTTCAGTTGGAATTTACGGCGACTTCGGAAATCTTCCGCGACACGCACTCTTCGTTCCAACATTGTATCAAGCTGCCTTGTTCTCGCAACCGCAAGGTGAAATGTACTACACCATCAGCGACAGCAAACCGGTTGATCTTGGAAATGTAGGAACCATCGGAGAGAATCCTTTTCAACTTACAGACGAAGCTAAAAAACTTGATGTTATTCCTGCTCACACGGTACAGGATGGAAAAACCCTGCTCGATGTACAACGTTTGGTTCTCGATCCGGGAAATTTTCAAGTGAGCCTGGATAACAAAATGATCACCGGAATTTCATTCAACTACGACCGAAAAGAATCAGATATGCGTGTGTTCAATGAAGCGGATATTACTGCTCAGCATGAAGTTGCCGGGCTGAAGAATTTCTCTGTATTGAAGAAAGGTCCTGAAGGACTCACCACCATTCTCACTGAAAAAGATTACGGCATTCGGCTCTGGAAAATCTGCATCTGGATAGTTCTCGGATGTTTGCTTGCTGAAATTCTATTGATTCGTTTTTGGAAAAACAAACCTGCACCATCACCTGTAATTGCCAATTGATATGAGCAAAGTTATTCTTCGCAACGCGCGTGTCATCGATCCGAATTCTCCGCACAACGGAAAGAAAATGGATATCTATATTGAAGACGGTTACATTCTCAAAATGGGAAATGGAATAGCTGCTCCTGATGCGCAAGAAATTACTTCGCCGAACCTGCACGTTTCTCCGGCTTTCATGGATCTTCATACGCATGTGTGTGAACCCGGACACGAAGAAAAAGAAACACTCGCTTCCATTGCTGCTTGTGCAAATGCAGGCGGATTCACTTCTGTGCTCGCTATGCCCGACACACAGCCGGTTATCGATCAACGTTCGGTTGTGGAATATGTAAATCGTATGGCAATGGGTTTACCTTGTGATATCATTCCCGCAGGTGCCATCTCGCATGATCTCAACGGAAAAGATCTCGCTGAACTTTTTGATATGCAAAAAGCGGGAGCACGCATCTTCTGCGATGGCGGAACTCCGGTACAAAACGCAGGACTCCTCATTCGCGCGATGCTCTACGTACAACCTTTCGGTGGACACATTTTCGCTCGCTGCGATGATTCTTCACTCTCGCATGGCGGACAAATGAACGAAGGAGAAGTAAGCACTCGCCTCGGATTGAAAGGAATTCCAGCGGTAGCAGAGGAAGTAATGGTGGCACGCAATATTGAAATGGCAGGATATGCGAAAGCTCCTCTGCATTTCATGGCCATCAGCACTGCGGGAAGTGTGGATCTCATTCGAAAAGCAAAAGCAGAGAAATACAAAGTCACTGCAGCGGTTCATGCATACAATTTATTGTGGAACGATGATGTGCTCGAAGGTTTCGATACCAACTTCAAAGTTCATCCTCCATTGCGCAGTGAAGCAGATCGACTCGCTCTAATTGAAGGTGTGATTGACGGTACTATTGATTGCATCACTTCCGGACATACTCCAGAGGACATTGAAAGCAAAGTGGTTGAGTTTGATCAAGCCGCCTTCGGAATGATTGGCTTGGAAACTTGTTTCGCTCTCGCGAATGCCACTGGAAAACTAACACCTGAACAATTGGTACGCGCATTGTCCATTCGTCCACGAGAAATTGCGGATGAAGAAGTGCCTGTAGTGATGGAAGGTGCTCCTGTGAATGTTACCGCTTTTGATCCGACAGCGCAATGGA
>Ga0114981_10000295_pt1 | contig 31808 bp, 28 predicted proteins | sample S_140806_MF_Meta_FD_87028 | JGI IMG/M metagenome (GOLD analysis project Ga0114981, IMG submission 87028) | Freshwater microbial communities from Lake Simoncouche, Canada to study carbon cycling - S_140806_MF_MetaG | ecosystem: Environmental > Aquatic > Freshwater > Lake | place: Lake...
CATTTTTATGTCTTCTCTTCCCATATATGCTCTTATTGTTGCTGGCGGCAAAGGTACCCGCATGGGCACAGAGCTACCTAAACAGTTTTTACCCTTACATCATAAAGAGATCATCCTCCATACCATATTGGCTTTTGTGAATGCCCAACCCAATATTAAAATTATAGTGGTGCATCCAGCATCACATCGCGAACACCTATTGACTCTTTTGGAGACAGCAGGATTGGCTGCTCAAGTGCAATTGGTAATTGGTGGCGATACCCGTTTTGATAGTGTAAAAAATGGCTTGCAAACCATACCGGATACCAATGGTATTGTGCTGATTCATGATGGCGTGCGCCCTTTGGTAAGCGCGCAACTTATACACGCTTGCATTGCACAAGCCGAAACTAAAGGCTCTGCTATACCTGCTGTAGGTCTTGTAGATAGTATTCGAAGAATACAAGGCGATACGCATACTCGAGAAGATCGTGCAGCGCTCGTTGCAATTCAAACACCTCAAACATTTCAGATTACCCTTATTAAAAAAGCCTTTGAGCAAAACTATCAAGATGCCTTTACCGACGATGCCAGTGTGGTAGAAGCCATGCAATTGCCCATACACTTAATTGCCGGTGAGCGCTATAATATAAAAATTACTACCCCTGAAGATTTAATGCTTGCCGAAGCGTTACTACCGCATGTACACTAAACTTATTCTTGCCTTTTTTGCTTGTTGTTTATTCCAACAGAGCGCTGCACAACGCCTAGACAGCTCCATTTTTGCAGCGCCTATCACTATGGATACCGTGGTGATCAACGCCATAGAAGCAGGTTGGGATGTATCGGCATTTATTAAAAAAATGCAGTCGGACACTTCGTTTTATAGTGCCTTTAGATCGCTTCACTTTTGCAACTATGAGCAACAGACGCAATTATATGCCTACGATGCAGCAGGTATCATAACAGATAGCTTATATCTAAAAAGTAAACAGCTCTATAAAAACCATTGTAGAAGTACGCAGCTTATAGAACAAAAATCCAATCCTCATTTTTACACATCAAAAGGTGCCTATCGTTTTTATACGGCTAGCCTATTCGACTATTTATTTTTTAATAAAAATACGATTTGCAATGAGCCGCAACTACCTGTAAATACGCCCATCAACGATAACAAGTCCTCTTATTTAGAAAAAAGCAAAGCACAATTAAAGCAACTTTTGTTCAACCCCGGAAGCAACATAAAAGGCATTCCCTTTATTGGCAACAAAGCAGCTATTTTCGATAAAGAAGAATTGCATAAATATGAATTTACCCTCAGCAGTGGATGGTGGAACGAAGAAGCGTGTTGGATTTTCAGCATCAAACCTAAAGCGGCCTACAAAGACGAACTCATTTACAATACGCTAAAAACATGGTTTAGAAAAGAAGACGATGCTATTGTAAAAAGAGTGTATGCTTTATCGTATGCAACATGGTTTTACCAATTTGAGGTAAGTATGCAAGTCCACATGATCAATGTCGATAAAAAAATAAAGCCTTCGTACTTGCAGTACAAAGGCTATTGGCATATTTTAGGAAAAACAAAGGAGCGCTTATCGTGCACCAGTACTTTATCCTATCCTTAGTTTTTAGGAAATAGCATTCTATAATCTACACGCACTTTGCCGCTGCTGATATCTTCTAATTTCTTTTTCAATAAGCGTTTTTGCAAAGGGGTAATATGATCGATAAATAATTTACCTTCGATATGGTCGTACTCGTGCTGAATAACGCGTGCGGTAATACCCTCAAACGTTTCGGTATGTGCTACAAAGTTTTCATCTTGGTAGCTTATCACAACTACTTTTTTGCGCAGCACATCTTCTCTCACTTTAGGAATACTTAAGCAACCTTCATTATACGCCCATTCTTCGCCCGACTCTTCAATTATTTGTGCATTGATAAATACTTTTTTCACACCGCGTTCGTTCGGATATTCTTTTTTATCCTCCTCATCAAAACCTTCTACAATTTGCACGGTATCAATCACAAACAAACGAATAGCTTTATTGATTTGAGGTGCCGCTAAGCCTACACCATTACTTTTATACATGGTCTCCCACATATCTGCAATAAGCTCGTTTAACTGCGGATATTGAGCATCGATAGCAACTCCTACTTTTCTTAATATAGACTGGCCATAGGCCACAATTGGCAAAAACATAATGTAATTTTTACAAAGGTACAACTCAATTTTTGCTTTGCAGATATTCTTGCAAAATTATCGTTGCGCTTATTTCATCAATTAAGGCTTTGTTGGCCCTAGCTTTTTTCTTTAAACCCATTTGCAGCATAGCATCGGTGGCCATTTTGGAAGTAAAGCGTTCGTCGCACAACTCAAAGCGCATGTTAGGAAATACATGTTGAAATTGCTTAAGAAATTTATCGACCAAAGGAGTGGCATCGGTTGGCGTATCATCCCAATTGAGCGGATAGCCAATGAGTACTTTATCAACGATTTCAGTAGCAAAATATTTTTTTAGATACCCTATCAATTCTTTCGAATCTACGGTCTCTAAACCCGAAGCTATTATTTGTAATGGATCGGTTACGGCCAAGCCCGTTCTTTTCTTGCCAAAATCGATGGCTAAAATTCTACCCATAGAACAAAGATAGGTAGATTTTTAGGTCCTAATTACATTTTAAAGCATAGAAAAAGAGGGCCGAATACTAAAAAAAGATTAATTTTATGATCAAACATTTACTAAAGAACATGCCAAAGCGTTTTTTATCATTATTAGCTATTTTATGCAGTACCCTGATTACGGCACAAGCGCAATGCGTATCAATCATTGGATTACCCGATACGATTATTGCGTGTAAAAATTCTAAAGTACAATTCAACCCGAGTGTAACGAGCACGGGCTTGTTAGCTACTTCAGATACCACTTGGTCGCCAACAACGGGCTTATCTAATCCGAATATTATCAACCCGAGTGCTACTATGGGCACGGCATCTCAATTATATACCTTAACCATACAGGCACTTACGCCCAATAACTTTGTGGTGAATGGCGACTTTAGTGCAGGCAATACGGGCTTCACGTCTGCATACGGACCAGGTACCGGCGGTACATGGGGCTTATTATCCAATCCTAATACTTATGCTGTAACCACCAACCCTAGTATAGTACATACCAATTTTGGAAATTTTGGAGATCATACTACCGGCACCGGACAAATGATGGTGTGCAATGGATCTTCTATAGCCAATACTAGTGTATGGTGCCAAACCATTACGGTAATTCCCAATAGCTTTTACGACTTTTCGGCTTGGGCTACCTCTGTAGATCCCGGCAGTCCAGCTATCTTACAATTTAATATCGATGGCGTTTTATTAGGTTCCGCTTTTAATCTATCGGCTACCTCTGGTGCTTGGCAACAATTTCATGCTACGTGGTATAGCGGCACTAGTACGAGCATTACCATTTGCATCGTAAATCAAAACACCGCGTCAGGCGGAAATGACTTTGCTATTGATGACATTCAGTTTAGACAATTTTGTACTACTAGCAAATCTTGCTATGTGCGCGTTCCTAATCTTACTACTTCCGTAGTGAAAACCTTGGGCTTAGGTTGTTTGAAAGATACAGTGAATTTTACTACCACCAACTTAGGAGAAACACCTGAACAATATATTTGGGATTTTGGCGATGGCACCGGTGATACGGTTCAAAATCCAAGTCATGTGTATCTCAACCAAGGCAATTATAGTATAACCCTTATCGTAAAAAAACTAGGTTGCACCGATACGGTCAAAACAACCGTGAATACCTTCCACCCTTTTGCACCTGGATTTACAACTGATAAAGACACGGTTTGTACGGGCACGGCTATTACCTGCACCACTACTGCCATAGGTGCTAACAACACTTATAATTATGATTTTGGCGATGGCTCCTTTTCTACTTCCAATTCACCAAGTCATACTTATGCCACACCAGGTACCTATACCATTATCCAATACGTGACCGATAATATTCCGTGTGTAGATAGTTTCAAAAAAACGGTGGTGATTTTACCAGGGCCTACCGGAGCAGCTACGATAGATACTACGTTAATTTGCGAAGGCGGCACTGTAAATGTAGATGGTAATGCCAGCGTAGGTTATTCGTTACTAACTTGGGATTTTGGCGATGGTATAAAAGTATATAATACAAGCCAAGTAAAGCACTCTTATGATACCTCAGGCGTATTTACGATAACCCTTACTGCCGATTATGCCGTATGCCCTTCTATCAATACTACCTTAAGTGTAACGGTATTGCCTACTCCGTTGGTAGATTTGGGTGCCGATACTACCATTTGTGAAAATGGCACACCTATTGCGCTTACCAACAAAGCCACAAACCTAATGCCTACCAATAGTATTTGGTATGATAGCACGAGCGATAATTTCAAAATCATTAAACACCCAGGCATTTATTGGTTGCAAGTTTCCAACTCCTTGGGTTGCGCTAATGCCGATAGTGTAGAGATTCACAAATCTTGTTATATCGATTTGCCTAATAGCTTTACGCCAAATGGCGATGGTATCAATGATTTCTTTTTCCCAAGAATACTCAACTCGAAAAATCTAAGTTATTTCAGCATGCAAATCTATAATCGTTGGGGACAATTACTTTTTGAAACCAAGAAGCTAGATGGTGCCGGATGGGATGGTAAATTCAATAATACCCAGCAACCCGTAGGCGTATATATATATGTTATAGAGGCTACAGTAGATGGTAAGAACATTGAAAAATATCATGGCAATATAAGTTTGCTACGATAATAGCAACATAAAAAAAACCGCTTTAAAGCGGTTTTTTTATGTTATGATTTAATTATTGGTTTTGAAGATTACCGTACCCATCAACTTGAGCAGCTCTTTTTCAAGCGCCTTATGTTCTTTGTAGGTGGTCAATAATAATTTTAGTGCTTGCGGATTTTTTTCTTCTTCCATCAGCTTCGTGATTTGTTTTAAAATCACTTTTACTTTTTTCATCTCAAAATAAGACAATACACTTTCTACTTCTGTCAAATAATTGACTGCACCATGTATAACTTCTATATTATAGGTATTAAACCAATTGGGACTTAGCTCATGCTTATCTTGAAGCAAATCGGTTACTGCTTTTTGTATACTCGTATCGGCATGGTTTACGAAAAAACTCAACTCCGGCACATGTTCTTTTTCCAAACAATAATCGAAGTATGCTTTATAAATTTTTTGAGCAATAGCACTTACTAATGTTTCAAATTCAATTTTAGAATAAATATAATCGGCTACATTTAAGAAATCTTCTTTAGGCATAGCTCCATAAATCAAGAGCACCTTTATTAGTTGTAGTTCTTGCAAACTCTCTGCATCTTGCGCGGTGATATCGTATGGATTGGTATCTACATCTGCAAGTTCTTGCTCTATTCGTTCTTGCTGCGCCGCATATGCCGGTGTAGCTTTAGCTTGTTGTCGTTTTTGATTAAAGGAATTGATTAATTGTAAAAAGCTTGCCTCATCAATTTGCAATTTCGAAACAGCCTCTTTTACATAATAATCATGCAGCACAAAATCACTTGTTTTATTAATGAAAGAAATGCTTTGCGCAATTTCATTTACTAATTTTGTTTTCTTGATAGGATCTCTCCCAGCCTCTTCCATACCTAGCTCTAATCGGAACTCAATAATATCCTTTTTGTTTTTAAGGATATAATCATTGAATACAACTGCGCCATATTTTTGGATATAACTATCGGGATCTTCTTTATCGGGAAACAATACCAACTTCACATTAAACCCTGCTGCCAAGGCCATATCTAGGCCTCTCAATGCTGCTTTTACACCTGCTGCATCACCATCATATAAAATAGTAAGATTGCGCGTAAGTTGTTTAATGAGTCGTAATTGATCTTCTGTTAAGCTGGTGCCACTCGAAGCCACTACATTTTTAACACCCCCTTGATGTAAGGAAACCACATCGGTATAACCTTCTACTAAAAAACATTCGTCTAACTTAGCAATATGCGTTCTGGATTGATATAAACCATAAAGCACTTTACTCTTGATATAAATTTCATTTTCGGGCGAATTGATATACTTGGGCGCTTTATCATTTTTAACCAAAATACGCGCACCAAATCCCAATACCCTACCGGTCATGTTTTGAATGGGGAAAATAACCCGACCTCTATAAGCATCGTATAAGCGATCATCTTTTTGTTTGATCACGCCCGACTTTAAAGCGTATTCAATGCTAAAGCCTTTTAAGGTAAGTGCTTTAAGCAAATCGTTTTGCTCACTGTTTTGAATACTATAACCTAAGCGGAATTGCTCAATGATCTCTTTCGAAAAACCTCGTTCTTTAAAATACGATTGCCCAATTAACAAACCATCTTCGGTATCCCATAAATTAGTTTGAAAATGAGTGGTAGCAAATTCATTAATAACACGAATACTCTCTTCTACTTGCTGCACTATTTGCTGCTCTGGCGAACGCTCGGTTTCTTGTAAGGCAATTTTATAATAACTCGCAATCCATTTGATAGCCTCGGGGAAACTTAATTTTTCATGCTCTTGCACAAAAGTAACGGCATTACCACCTTTGCCGCAACCAAAACATTTGAAAATACCACGCGCTGGATTTACAGAAAAAGAAGGGGTACTTTCATTATGAAAAGGACAATTGGCCACATAATTAGCCCCTCGTTTTTTTAAACGAATAAACTGCTCGATAATTTCTACAATATCGGCTCGTTGTAAAACTTCTTCTATGGACTGTGGTAATATCACAACACTAAATTACATTTATTCTCTTAAAAAAAAGAAAATGCCCAAAACAAGCATGTTTTGGGCATTTATCAGGTTGTAGTTGTTATTTAGCTTTTGCTAAAGCACCTTTTAAGTAATCAATAACTTTTACTTCTGTAGGATCTAATTTGTTTAATTCCGCTAGGTCAACTGAAATAAAGTCGGTAAGGTGAATTAAATAAAACGCTCGCTCTAAATAGCTTTTACCTTTAGAGTGTATTTCGATAATCGTTTTCGTGTATTGTTTAAATACTTCTTTGTTGATTTCCATTCGCATTTGCGTACGTTTGTAATCGGTCGTATTACGAAGCAAAACAACGGCTTGATTAGGATCTTTCTTTCTCCAACCAACCAATTCGTTATGATTCATTTCTGGTATTACATGATGCCAACAAAGCATTTTGCCATTTTCATTGATTTGCTGACGGAAACGAACTGCTACGCCTTCAAAATCAGCTGCAGCATAAATAATCGGCATTTTATTTACTAATTTTTTAGCAATTGTTTTTGCTTCTTTTTGAATGGCTTTAGACTCCTTAGTTAATAAAGCAATAGCTGCTTTCAAGTCTTTTTCAAAAGATTTTTTTACATACCCTAAATGGTTTAAGGCATATAATACTTGTACCATAGAATAGCCCAAACAAGAACGCGGCGGCATTCCGGAAGGAATAATAACGCAATCTAAATTATGTTTTTTAGCTAATTCTTGCACTTTACCACCCGATGTAATACAAATAATCGTTGCATTCATCTTAATTGCTTGTTGCATAGCCGCTAAGGTTTCTTCTGTATTACCTGAATATGAAGAGATAATAACAAGCGATTTGTTGTTTACAAAAGAAGGTAGAAAGTAATCTTTATTTACAATAAAAGGGATTGAACAGCTGTCTGCAATATAATTTTGGGTGATAGAACCACCAATACCGCTACCACCTAAACCAGATAAAACTATGTTATGAAAATTATTTTTTTTAGTTTTAAAGGTCTGTTTGTTTCCTATGGCAATAGCTTCTGCTAATTGTTTTGTAAAATTAACTACGAGTTGTTTCATTATTTTAAAATTTACAGTTGAATGAGCCACAAAAATACAAAAACCGGTGCAGTTGGAGAGCAAATAGCCAAAGAATATTTAATAAAGAAAGGCTATATAATACTAACCACCAATTGGAGAGCCCAACATAAAGAAATAGATATTATTGCTAAACATAAGGACGTGTTGGTGTTTATAGAAGTAAAAACAAGGCGCAGCACTAAATTTGGATACCCAGAGGAAGCGGTGACTACTAAAAAATGGCAACTTCTTTTTTTAGCCGCTCAGGCCTTCATAGAACAGTATACCAATTATGAACGTATACAGTTTGACATAATAAGTGTAGCTTTAAAAATTAAAAATGTGAAGGATTCGGAAACAGAAATCGTCCATTATGAAGACGCTTATTATGGATAAACACAAAAAGAGGAATTAGATTGGACGTAGCAGAACTTTTTAACCAATATAAAGTCATGGTTTACAACCTTGCGCTTCATTATGTTCAAAACAGAGAGGAAGCAGAAGAGATATGCCAAGATGTTTTTGTAAGTGTGCACTTTGCCAAAGATAATTTTAGAAACGAAGCGAGTATAAAAACTTGGATTTACCGTATCACGATTAATAAATCGCTGGACTATTTAAAGGCAAAAAAAACAAAAAAACGATGGGCTGCCATTTTATCGTTAGACTTTTTTCAAGATCATGCAATAGCCTCCAAAGAAGTGCAGCACCCGGGCATGGTACTAGAACAAAAGGAAGCTTTACAATTAATTTTTAACTGTTTAAACCAACTCCCTGATCATCAAAAAACTATAATTATTCTTTCAAAAATCGAACAAAAAACCATTAAAGAAATTGCAGACATTCTTAACTTGAGTACCAAATCAGTAGAATCGCATATGCATAGAGCTAAAAAAAACTTAGGCCAATTGCTGCAACAAGAAGGCCGTATTTAAGAACCGCTTCAACGCAACCCTTATGAACATAGACTTACAACCACTCGCCCAATTACAACAACAAGCAGCACCCGATGGCTTGTACCCAAAAATTATGGAGCGCCTTCAACAAAAAAAGACGCAACAAGAGCAGCTACAGCAAAGCATCTATAGTATAGTGTGTATAGGCTTATTAGCTTTTAGTTTATTTTATACCGCCAATAACTTGTATGCATCAACAGCAGATGCTCCCTACAGCAACTTATTCCAAACCAGCTCATCGCTTTATAAATAATGACCATGCAAAATAACAACCGCTTAAAATGGATTATTTTGGGATTGATTATTTCCAATCTCCTACTGTTGACGTTTATCCTCATCAATAAGCCACAACATTCAAAGATGGATTTCAAAGCCTATATCATATCTTCATTAGACTTTAAGGAAGCTCAAATTCAGGCTTTTGAAAAAGAGATTCAACATCATATTACAACTATGGATCAATTGGAGGAACAAATTGTTGCAAACAAAATTCAATTGTATAGCCTATGCGCGCATCCTCAAACTGAAGCCAACAAGCAAGTGCTCCTGCATAACTTGGGCAATTTGCAGGAACAAATAGAAACTAATTTCATGGCTCATTTCAGCGCTATCCGTAGATTATGCACAGCTCCTCAACAAGCAAAATTTGATAGTCTAATCTATAGCTTTCCAAAATTTTTTAGCCGACCAAAGCGACCAAAAAAATGATAAAGTCCCTGTTACTTTTATTTTGCCTGTGTAGCTGTTCACAAAGCTTTAGTCAACAAATACATTTCAAAACTAAAGCTAGTACTTCTCCGTATATATATTTAGATCAGGATACGGTGGAAATAAAAGTCTTAAAATATTATATCACCAAGCTTCAATTATGGAAGCAACAACAATTGGTGTATACCGACCAACGAGGTGCTTTTTTAATTGATGGTCTTAGTGACGCAACCTATTATTTGGCCATTAAAAAACCCTATGACTCGCTTAGTTTTACCCTGGGTATCGATAGCGCCATTCAACGAAAAGGCGCCTTGGGCAAAGATTTAGATCCTACAAATGGTATGTATTGGGCTTGGCAAAGTGGCTATATCCATTTCAAACTAGAAACCCATTCCTCCAACAACAAACCCTTACAATTGCATATTGGCGGCTATGCATATCCTTTCAACACTATACAACAATTAGGCTTTAATGTAACGAGTACTAAAAAAATCAGCATTCAATTTGAGCTCTTAAAACTGTTGCAACAGATCAATAGTCAAAAGGTTTACAAAATCATGTCGCCCAGTGCTGAAGCCGTTTTGATTGCTTCTTTTATTGCTCAATCCTTTTCTATAAGCAATGAATAAACTAGGATGCATACTACTAATTTGTTTGGGTTGGCTATGGCTATGTAGTCATCAAAGCGCTACACCATTATTTCCAAAACAATTTCCGAAACCGACATATGATTTTGCCAGCAATCCCTTGCAAAAAGATATCATTGATTTAGGCAGGCGTTTTTTCTACGACCCCATACTATCTAAAAACAATACTATTTCCTGTGCCAGTTGCCACAGCCCTTATAATGCTTTTGCTCATGTAGATCACGAATTAAGTCACGGTATCTACGACCGTATAGGCTTTAGAAATGCTCCGGCATTATTTAATTTAGCTTGGGCGCCCTACTTTATGCAAGACGGTGCCATTCATCATTTAGATATGCAAGCACTTGCACCGATAAGTGATTCTAATGAAATGAATGAAGCATTTGACCATGTTATCTCAAAAATAAATGCGGATACCTCTTATAAAATTCTTTTTAAAAAAGTATATCATCAACCCCAAATCAGTGGAGCACAATTCTTAAAAGCTATGGCGCAATTTCTGCTAAGCTTAGTAAGTGCTGAAAGCAAATACGACAGTGTAATGCGTGGCAAAGCATCTTTTAGCCAACAAGAAAAAAAAGGCTACCTACTCTTTCAAAAACATTGTGCTAATTGCCATCAAGAGCCCTTATTTACCAATTATGCATTTGTAAATAATGGCATTGGCGAAGATCAGCACTTGCATGATTTAGGAAGATATCGAGTAACAAAAGACTCCAATGATCTTTTAAAATTTAAAGTGCCCTCTTTGCGCAATATCGAATTTACAGCGCCTTATATGCATGATGGTCGGTATGCTTCGCTAAAAGACGTGCTGCGATTTTATGCAAGTGCACACGCCATGCAAGCCAATACCGACAAACGATTACATAATCCTTTACCCCTAAATGCCAATGATCAAGTAGATATTATATCTTTTTTATTATGTCTAAGCGATAAGCATTTTATTTTTAACCCACAGCATGCTTTTCCAAAAAGTATGCTAAAAAATTAATAACTTTAATTGCGTGCACAGAAAACAAATCATCGTCTAATACTATTCAATTAATCCATATGAAAAAACAACTACTTGTTTGTCTGAGTATATTACTTGCCCTTCAAGCAACCGCTCAAACCAATCCGATTATTACTACTTGGTTGCGTAACACGACCAATATTTTAGGTCGCCATTATGTGAGTGGCAATTCCACCGCCATACAAGATGCTACGCCTGCAAATGTGCAAACCGTGCAATATTCTAGTACTAGTGTGTATATAAGTACCTCTGGTATTCCGGCCTATGTTACCGGACCATTTTTAGATGGCAACCCTTCTTTGGCAAGCAATCAAAATGCAATTTTTAAATTTCCCTTAACCCCAACTCAAAATACGGGTAATCCAATTGCTACAACTGGGGGAAATATTGGTGTGTTTATAAATGGCGTAGCCCTTTTCGATTATCGAGATGGCGTTTCTTGGAATAATGCACAACAAAAATTATGTGGCGGACCCATACAACCACCTTGCATGGGCGACGGCTTATGGAATAGAGATGCTATAGTAGCAGAGCGCGGAGGATTTGATTGCGCGAAAGGACATCCTGCTATGGGCAATTACCATCATCATCAAAATCCAAGTGCGTTTAAATTAGATTTGAATGTTATTTCCACTGTTTGTAATCTCTATAATGCCGATGGCTTATATGTAATTGATAGCAGCAAACATTCCCCATTAATTGGTTATGCCTATGATGGCTTCCCAATTTATGGAGCGTATGCCTATAAAAACTTAGATGCTACAGGGGGCATCACCCGGATGAAATCTTCTTATCGATTAAAAACAAGTATGACTAGCAGAACCAATGGACCGGCTATCAACAGCACTTATCCTTTAGGTTTGTTTAAAGAAGATTATGAATATATAGCGCCTAGTGCGGGTCAAACCGATTATTTAGATGAACATAATGGACGTATTTGTAAAACACCCGAATATCCGAATGGTATCTATTGCTATTTTGCAACGGTTGATGCTAATTGGAATTCTGCTTATCCTTATGTAGTAGGACCAACTTTTTACGGCACTAAAGTAGCAACTAAAGTAACAAGCATAACGGAAACCACGACCACTTATAACCCAACAACCAACGTTGCTAGCACACTAAGCACTGTTGATATTTCGGTGTTCCCAAATCCAAGTTCCGATTTACTAGTTGTGCAATTGAACGATCTCACCAAAACAGAAGTGGTATTAAACCTATACGACTTACAGGGAAAATTAATGGACCGAAAAATTATTTATCCTGGTACAACAATCGCATATTTTGATACCAAAACTTATTATGCAGGTATTTACGTGCTACAAATTGTTCAAGGAGACAAAACGCTTACCCAACAAATTAGCATTCAAAAATAAGTTGACGCATAAATAAAAAAGCCCCGAAATATTTCGGGGCTTTTTTATTTATGCAGCTTAACTTTTATCTACTGTAATTAGGTGCTTCTTTAGTAATTGCAATATCATGCGGATGACTTTCTGCCATGGAAGCACTGGTAATACGAACAAATTGCGCTTGCTCTTGTAGTGTTTTAATGTCTTTAGCACCACAATAGCCCATACCTGCTCTCAAGCCACCAACAAACTGCTGAATCACTTCACTTAAAGTTCCTTTGTATGGCACGCGACCTACGATGCCTTCTGGAACCAATTTTTTAATGTCGGCTTCAACATCTTGGAAATACCGATCGCTCGATCCCTCTTTCATTGCTTCAACAGAACCCATACCTCTGTATGATTTGAACTTTCTTCCTTCGTAAATGATTGTTTCTCCTGGACTTTCTTCTGTACCTGCAAAAATAGAACCCGCCATAACCGTTGATGCGCCGGCAACTAAGGCTTTTACCATATCACCGGTGTATCGAATACCGCCATCTGCAATCACTGGGATACCTCTTTTCTTCAATATGCTTGCTGCTTCAATAACGGCACTTAATTGTGGTACACCTGCACCGGTAACAACGCGAGTAGTACAAATAGAACCTGGTCCAACGCCCACTTTAACCGCATCAGCACCTGCATCTGCTAAAGCTTTTGCACCAGCAGCAGTTGCCACATTACCAGCAATTACTTGTAGCTCTTTAAATGATTTTTTAACCAATTTCACCATATCCAATACGCCTTTAGAATGGCCATGAGCACTATCTAAAGTAATCACATCCACCCCTGCATTTTTCAATGCAGCAACACGATCCAACGTGTCGGGCGTAATACCTACAGCAGCACCTACCAATAAGCGACCAAATTGATCTTTGCAGGCAAACGGATGGCTTTTTAAATGTATAATATCTCTAAAGGTGATTAGGCCTTTTAATTTTCCGGCTTTATCTACAATAGGTAATTTTTCGATTTTATATTGTTCTAATATCCCCTCGGCCTTTTGCATGGTAGTGCCAATAGGCGCAACAACCAATTTATCTTTGGTCATTACTTCTTTGATTTTCTTTTTGGGATTTTTTTCGAAACGTAAATCTCTATTAGTAAGGATACCCACCAATTTATTAGCAGCATCTACAATAGGAATACCTCCAATTTTGTGTTCTCGCATTAAACGCAGGGCATCGCCCACAGACTCTTCTGGAGACAAGGTAATGGGATCTATAATTAAACCACTCTCTTGACGCTTCACTTTTCTAACCAATTCGGCTTGCTTTTCAATACTCATATTCTTATGAAGTATACCAATACCACCCTCTCTAGCCAAAGCAATAGCCAAACGGTCTTCGGTAACCGTATCCATGGCAGCTGATACCATGGGCATATTGATTTTAATGTCTTTTGTCAGATAAGATTGGATATTTACTTCTCTAGGAAGTACATCAGAATAAGCAGGAACTAATAAAACATCATCAAATGTTAGTCCTTCTCCGTAAAATTTAGACTTTGTTGCCATGTGCAAAGATAAAACGACTTTTTTTTAAAACCATAAAGTCATGGGAAAAAATAAGAAAAATGTTTAATTTCATAACTTAAATTTCACAATATGGGTAGAAAACTCTTTGATGTAGTAGCAGATCGTAAATCTAAAAATCCTTCTTCAGTATTATTAGCTGCCAAAGAAGCTGGCAATTGGCGCACCTACAATGCGCAAGAAGTATGGGATACGGCAACTGCTTTGGCCTATAGCCTTCAACAATTAGGCATACAATACAAAAAAAATGTTGAAAACGTAGATACGGTTGCAATTATTTCAAATAATAGGCCAGAGTGGGTAATTACTGATCTTGGCACGCAGATGTCGGGCGGTGTATTAACCCCAATTTACCCAACGGTAAGTGTAAACGAACTGGCTTATATTTTTAATGAAGCACAGGTAAAAGTTGTTTTTATAGCTAACAAAGAACTTTACGAACGTTTCTTACCTGCTTTTAAATTAGTGCCTAGCCTGCAACATGTTTTTTCCTTTGATACTATTGAAGGGGTGCATCATTGGTCTACATTGATAAACATTCAAAAACAATTAAGCACCGATGAATTAGCAAAAATTGAAGATGAAAGTTTAGCTACCATTATTTATACCTCTGGCACTACTGGCAACCCTAAAGGTGTAATGCTTAGTCATAAAAACATAGTAAGTAATATAGAAAACAGTATCCAATATTTTTCGTTTACAGATGGCATAGAGAAAAAAGCACTGAGCTTTTTACCGCTCAATCACATCTTTGAGCGCATGTGTACCTATCTCTATTTTGAAAAGGGTATCTCTATTTATTATGCCGAAAGCATGGACACCATTGGCGACAATTTAAAAGAAGTGAAGCCCGTTGTATTTACTACCGTACCTAGACTCTTAGAAAAAGTATATGAGAAAATATACAATAAGGGCTTAGAATTGAAAGGTATTAAAAGAGCATTGTTTTTCTGGGCTCTTCGTTTGGGTGATCAGTTTGATCATAGAGAAAAAAAATCATGGTGGTATACGACTCAATTAAACTTAGCTAATAAATTAATTTTTAGCAAATGGAGAGCAGCATTAGGTGGCGAAGTAATTGCAATAGTTACTGGTTCAGCAGCTTGCCAAGAGCGTCTTATTCGTGTTTTCACAGCAGCAAAATTAACTATCATGGAAGGATACGGCTTGACCGAAACTTCACCTGTGGTATCTGTAAACACATTCGAAAGTTATGGAAGAAAATATGGAACGGTGGGTGTAGTGATTCCTTCAGTAGAAGTGAAACTTGCGGAGGACAATGAAATTTTATGCAAAGGTCCAAATGTAATGATGGGCTACTATAAACAACCTGCTTTAACAGCAGAAGTAATAAAAGATGGCTGGTTTTATACAGGCGATATCGGCACTTTTGTTGAAAACAATACTATCCTTAAATTAACGGATCGAAAAAAAGAAATGTTTAAAACTTCGGGTGGCAAATATGTGGCACCGCAAGTGATAGAAAATAAGTTTAAAGAATCTCCATTCATCGAACAAATCATGGTAATTGGTGCTGATAAGAAATTCATATGTGCCCTTATTGTTCCGTCCTTAACGAATTTGAAAAATTATTTTGAAGATCATGATCTATCTTGGCCTTCATCAACTGCTGAATTACTAAAACACGAACGTGTACAAAAACTAATGGATCAGCAACTACATAAATTTAATGAGCACTTCAACCATACTGAGCAAATTAAAAAGTATGCGTTACTCCCTCAAGAATGGACCGTTGATACGGGTGAAATCACCCCAACACTGAAGTTGAAAAGAAAGGTAATCATGGAGAAATATAGCCAAGAAATTGAGGCTATTTATCAATAATCGTCTTTATTAACAAAGAATAAGTATATTTCTTTATAAATATTCCATAATCCTTTAGTAATTTAGCAGCACTAATAAATCAAAAAATGATTGAAATTAAAGTTCCAACAGTAGGCGAATCTATTAATGAAGTAACCCTTGTAAAATGGTTAAAACCAGAAGGTGCATGGGTAGATCGCGACGAATTGTTATGTGAATTAGAATCTGAAAAAGCAACCTTTGAGTTAAACGCAGAACAAGCAGGTATATTGCACATTGTGGCAGCCGAAAATGCTACCTTAAGCATTGGCGATCTTGCATGTACAATTGATGAAAAAGCAAGCCGTCCGGCAGATGCAGCCCCTGTTGCAGCTGCAAAACCAAGCAAAGAAGCGGTAAAAGAAGAAAAGAAAGAAGTTGCTGCCGCTGCACCCGCTGCCAATAAAGATGTGAAAGCGACTCCTGTGGCGAACGCGATTATGGCTGACAAACAAGTAAAAGCTTCGGATGTTGTTGGTTCTGGTTCTTTAGGTAAAATAAAAAAACAAGATGTATTAGATGCATTAGCTAATCCAGGTAAAAAAGGTGGTGCTGCTGCATTTAGTAGAAATGATAGACCAGAGAAAATGAGTAATCTTCGCAAAACAGTTTCACGAAGATTAGTAGAAGCGAAAAATACCACGGCTATGTTGACCACCTTTAACGAGGTAGACATGACCAATATTATGGAGATTCGCAAAAAGTATAAAGATACCTTCAAAGAATCGCATGGTGTCAACTTAGGTTTTATGTCTTTCTTTACTAAATCATGTTGCATTGCTTTAGAAGAATGGCCTGCTGTAAATGCTTATATCGATGGCGATCAAGTTATCTATCATGAGTATTGCGACATTTCAATTGCCGTTTCTGCTCCTAAAGGTTTAGTGGTACCTGTTATTCGCAATGCAGAAAGTTTAGGTATGGCAGAAATTGAACAAGCCGTAGGTAATCTTGCAAAAAAAGCTAGAGAAAATAAATTGACTGTGGAAGAAATGACCGGCGGTACCTTCACTATTACCAATGGTGGTGTATTTGGCTCTTTGATGAGTACGCCTATTATTAATATTCCTCAATCAGCAATTTTGGGTATGCATAAAATCCAAGAGCGCCCAATGGCTATCAATGGCAAAGTAGAAATACGCCCTATGATGTATTTAGCATTGAGCTATGACCATAGAATAATTGATGGTAGAGAATCGGTAAGCTTCTTAGTTCGTGTAAAAGAACTATTGGAAAATCCAGCGCTGATGCTTATAGGAAAAGATCCTGTACAAGGATTATTAGAAATCTAATGAAAAGCCCCAATTGTTGGGGCTTTTTTATTGCGTTAGTTGAAAAATTATAAAAGCAATTAGTATGATTGCATTCCCGATCCATTCACGCTTCGACAATTTATCTTTTAAAATAAAATAGGCAAACAATACAGAGGTAGGCTGTAAGAATAAGTTATAAAGTGTAACCTGCCTTATATCATAAAACTTATAGGTATAGCCCACAACTAAAACACCCAATGTTGTAAATACGGCAATGACAACTAACTTAAAATTCATTTTAGCAAAATGGTGTACAGTAATCGTCTTTGCAGTGCTCCAATAAAAAAGTGTAGCAATCACTAAAATCACAACTTCAATTATGAATGTACTAAGTTCTGAGGGAGATGCTTGCAGCGGATGGGCTAAAAGCACATAGCCTAAGTTGAAAAACAAAGCACTACCTAAGGCATAAAAGATGCCTTTAGATAATTTGGGATGTACTATTTGAATCGCTATACCTATAATAGCAATCAATAAGCATACAAACGACACAAGCGTAAATTTATTACCATATAGCAATACAATAAATACCTGTTGAAACAATACGCCCAATAAAGATATCATGGCAACATTAGTATAGGCAACATACTTAAAGGATATTACAAAAAATATCAACCCTAAAGACAATACAATAGCAACTCCTAGAATTTGAAAATATGTAGTAGGTGAAATTGCCATTAGATCTATTGGCCTTGTAAACAACCAAATGCCAGTTAACAAAGAAGTAAGCAAACTTCTTTTAGAAATAAATTCTAAGGCATTACCTACAATGCTCTCTTTACGAACTAATATATCAACACAAAAAAAACAGGCATTGATAAGAAGGATATATAAATAAACTGGAAGCATTTGAAATTATTTGCCTCGCAAATATAATTTAGATATCTGTAATCTCTAAAGTAAATGTATATTTCATTGCAAGAATTCTATTTTAAAACTATATTTGAATCCTATGCATTTTATATTATTTCATAGCGAGAAGATCATTGCTGCTTATAAAGGCGAATTACCTTTATCGCATACCCTTAGAAACTATACCAAACAACATAAACAATTGGGTAGTAAAGATAGAAAATCTATAGCCCATTGCGTGTATAGCTGGTATCGTTGTGCAAAATTTATTAGCAATGCGAAAAGCATGCACTTTGAAGAGCAAATGCATATTAGTTTATGGCTCTGTAAAGTGACCCCATTAATTCATTTATTACCGGCCTATTTGCAAGCCACGTTTGAATTAAGTATACATGAAAAAATTAAATTCGCATCTCAAAATAATATAGCAATAGACCTAGCTACGCCAGCTAATTTTAAATCCATTGAGTTGTCTAAAAACATATCATATGCTTCATGGATTCCCTCCCTATTCGAGCAACCACTTGTTTTTATTCGTACGCTAGGACCGATAGCAACATGCACTAGCCTTCTATCGGAAGCTCAAATAAATTTCGAAGTAATAGATACCAATTGCATAGCTGTAAATAATGCAAGTGCTATAGATCAAATTTTACCTAAAGAGTTATATGTCATACAAGATTATGCTTCACAAAAAACAGGCAGCTATTTTAATCCCCAAAACGGAGAAAGCTGGCTAGATTGTTGCTGTGGTGCAGGAGGAAAATCACTCTTGCTTGCTTCCAAGAAAAAACAAATCACCCATCATGTAATGGATGTTAGAGCTAGCATCTTACATAATTTACAAGATCGATTTAGAACAGCCAAATTAAAAGCACCCATTCCAATTATTGTAGACATTACGGATGCGATGTTGTTAAAACAAAAGTTAGGTAATTTACAATTCGACCACATCATCTGTGATGTACCGTGCAGTGGATCGGGCACGTGGGCAAGAACACCCGAACAGTTTTATTTCTTTAATTCAAAAGAGCTCAGCAGTTTTAATGCAAAGCAATTCATTATTGCTAATAACAGTTTAGTTTATTTAAAAGAAGGAGGAACCTTAATTTATATTACTTGCTCCATTTTCCAATCAGAAAATGAAGCAATCATAGCATCATTACTACAACACAACCCTAAAATAATTTGTAAAGAAATGCACATGATTAATGGCATTGAAAACAAAGCCGACTGTATGTTTGTAGCCGTACTGGAGCGCCCCTTAGGATTTTAAAAAGGAGCATTTTTGATGCTTGCCATCAATAACTATACTTAATATATATACACCGCTGTTAATGTATGCTGGCAATGAAATACTTGCTTGATTGGTCTGATTAAAATTTAATTCACCTTTATACACCAGCATGCCATTTGAAGCAAATAATTCATAGGGCACTACTGCTTTCAAATCATTAGGCAAGTTAATATTTATAAACTCCTTACATGGATTGGGTGTTATTTGAATTTGAGTGGGATACTCTTTTATAGGTGGCAATACAATTCCAAGAATAGAAAGCGCTTGTGCAAAATCAGGTACCCCATAGCCTTGCTTATCAGTAGGTAACGCATACCGATGCGAGCTTTTACGTATCGCTTCTTTGACCGCATACAAGCTAGCATTAGGCGCTGCTTGCAACACACAAGCCAAATAGCCTGCTAATTGTGGTGCAGCAAACGAAGTACCAATAGCATACAATACATTTCCTCGGGTATATAATAATGCAGCGGGGGTACCTAACATACATACATCGGGCTTGATTCGACCATTAAAATTAGGCCCAGGACTAGATGCTGGTCCATCATTTTTAAATGAATCTACTGTCCCTACTGTAAGTGAACTATCTGCATCACCGGGAGTTAAAAGATAATTCCAACTATTGCCCCCTTCATTTCCGCTAGCTGCTACAGCGATCATTCCTTTTGAGCTTGCTTTATTTAAAGCTTTTGCTGCTAAAGTAGTTTTGCCATCTAATTGAGCCTTAGGAAATATATAATAGGTAGGCGTATAAAATTCATTATATCCTAAAGACATCGTTGCTATATCCGCGCCAAGACTATCAGCACGCTCTAAAGCAGCCAACATGTTATCCATTTCAATAAACTGCTCCGAATTATTATCTTCTGTTCTGTATAAGGCATAGTGCGCATGAGGCGCAGCTCCAACATAGAGCCCTGGTTCATTGCCAGCCATAGTAGAAAGCACATAACTTCCATGATCGCCTCCAGGAATAGGATCATTGTCATGCGCAACAAAATCATATTGGTCTACAATGCTGTTTTGCATCAATAAACTATCGAAGCCATTATAGAGATTATAAAATCCGGCATCTAATACTGCAATTAGTTTGCCCTCACCTTTAAAACCAGCAGCATGCAATAGCTGACCGTTAACCAAACTTGTTTGTTTACTGGCAGCACCATAAATACTTAAGCCATTGGTTGTTTTTAATAAATTTCCTTTCGCAATTACTTTTTCTTTTTCTAAGACGTTTGTCTTTTTTGCATGCAATCCATCTGGATAGTAGGCAATATAATCAACTTGTTTAATCCAATTTTTTGGTGTTAAAAAAGCAATTTTTGAAGAATCTGAAAGTAAAATGACTATTTGATTAAACCATTTTGATTGATTATGAAATACACCTTGCGTCAATTGCAAAACAGTATCGGTATAGTTTTGAAATACGGGAAGATCCGAGCTATCGATTGCAATAGCAAAATGAGCGCGTCGATCTATAGCGCGTTGAGATAAATATGCTGAAGGTTGTGAAAGTGAATACGTACTGGGTTTATTGGCAAATTGAATTCTAAATGCATATTGCTTATTTTGCGCAAACAACATAGATGTAGCGCAATTAAAGAGCACTACAAATAATAAGCACTTTTTCAATTGCATAGTTTAATTATTTTCGTAGGCAGCTATTTTTAAGCTGTAGCCTTTAGGAAATGCTAGGGTACCATTTTTTACATAATGGGTAAGTTCTCTATATACTAAACCAACATTTTTAGCAAACACTTCCTGTGCATAGGTTTTTTCAACAAAGCTTACACCCGGCGTATTAAGATCGTTTAAATGATAGTCTATTTGTTTTACAATAACGGCATCTCCATAGCCCGCATATCCATTGCTAAACGGTTTAGCTACATTGGTGAATTTGTATACCCAACCGTTCAAATAATATAAATCTGGGTCTGCTAAATTAACTTTGCTATTACCATCCCAAGTATAGTTTTCTGTAACTGGAAATACCATTTTCACAAAACGTACATTATCCTCAAACCACTCTACAGAGCTATCGGCATCCGTAATATACATTACATTATTAGCTTTCCAATTGCTATTGCCATTTGCTCGTCTGTAAATATCAACACGATACGTTAAGCGTTTCATATTATCCGAAAAGGTATCGGCCATTACATATTTCAAATCATAGGTAACGGTTGTTTTTACTGAATTAATATCATCCCAAACGGTAGAGTCTACGTGATAGCTGATGCTCTTGCCAATTGCTAAAGGCAAATAGGCACTTTTATTATTACCAGAAAGCACTGTGTTTTCTTTTTTACAAGAAGCTAAAACAGTAGCAGCAACTAAAATATATAGGCTATGCTTGATTATTGATGGTAGATGCATGAATATAAAATTAATGATAGTAAAAATAACAAATTCCTACTAAAAATGCGTATAGATCTTAAAATATTAAAACGGGATAACACCACTTTGAATAATACCCCCTCCAATAACATCATCGCCTTCATAAAAAACAGCGCTTTGTCCCGGGGCTATACTATGCACAGCATGGTCAAAATGCACATTGATACCCTCCGCTACATTAGAAAGCGTACTTAAAGCTCCGGCGTCTTTGTAACGAATTTTAGTAGTTGCCTCCAAGCCATTTTCAATGCTTGCATACTTTACATAGTTAATGCCTTTTACGAGCATATCTTGCGCTTCTAAATCTTGTGCCTCGCCTAGCACTACCGTATTGGTTTCCGGTATTATTTTGACTACAAACATTGGCTTGCCAAATGCCACACCCAATCCTTTGCGCTGACCAATGGTATAAAAAGGATAGCCTTGATGCTTACCCAAGACCTTACCTTGAACATCTACAAATAAACCACCGGCCAAATTCTTTTCTAAATCAACTACATTTCGTTTCAAAAACCCTCTGTAATCATTATCCGGAACGAAACATATTTCGTAGCTCTCGGATTTTTTGGATAATTCTACATAGCCTTTATCAAAAGCATATTGTCTAACTTCTGTTTTAAGCAAATCGCCGAGTGGATAAATACTTCTACTCAAGCAGGCCTGATCTAAACCCCACAAAACATAACTTTGATCTTTGCTTAGATCTTTCGCTTTTGATAATACAAAACGTTGATTTTCTTCTCGCACTTTTACATAATGTCCGGTAGCAATAAAATCACAATTTAAAGCGTCTGCCTTCTTTAATAAGGCACTCCATTTAATATGCGTATTGCATAATACACATGGATTAGGCGTTCTGCCGGCCATGTATTCCGACACGAAATTTTCTATTACTTGCCCACCAAATTCTTCTCTAATATCTAATACATAATGTGGGAAGCCATGCTCTACAGCTGCTTGTCGTGCATCATTAAACGAATCTAAATTACAACATCCTGTTTCTTTCTTGCCACCACCTGCAGCTGCATAATCCCATGTTTTCATGGTAATGCCAACCACTTCGTAGCCTTGTTCATGAAGCATAAGCGCACTTACGGTACTATCGATACCGCCACTCATTGCCACTAAAACTTTACCGTGCTTACTCATGGGTGTTAAAATTAAATGCAAAGATACTTTAAAGGTTTTACAATGTCTGAACCAAGTTGTTTTTATTCTCTTATAAGACTATTGAAAAAAGTAATGTTTAGAGGCTTACTTTTGTCAAATCGAGCAACATCGCTTTAGCGCGTTCGTTATTGGGCGCTCGTTTTAAGATGCGTTTCAAGTATATAGCCGCCTTGGTATCTGCATGCGATTGATGGTACCATATAGCTAAATTGAACAAATTCTGTTCGTTATCAGGATCTAAATCATGGGCTTTATTTAAATAATCAAACGCCAGTACCATCCTATTTTGTTGCATATATAAATAGGCCAAATTCACATTGGCACTGCTATGTTTAGAATTTTGTTGTAAAACATATTTAAACGTTTGCTCCGCATCATCAACGCTATTTGTTTGAGCATAGCATACGCCTAGTTTGTTTTGAAAATCTAACGCATTAGGCATTAATTTCACCGCTTGCTGATACCAAGCAAGCGCATTTGCCTGTTGGTTTAATTTGGTATAACTCTCCCCCACTCGATAAGCCGTCCATGCATCTTTACATTGATTTGCTTTCAATGAATTTGCATAATAAACTACTTTACCAAAATTATTTTTTAGAAAATAAGCTCTAATAAAATCTTTATTTTGTTTTTCCTTTTCTTCTACAACTGCCGCTTTATTCAAATATTGAAGCGCAGAATCTATCAATCCCACATTCGGATTATAGCGCTCATAAAACTCCATAAATGCACGTGCGATTGTAATGGCATCTGGGTTATCGTTATTATAACTTTTAAGTCCTAGAAAAGCTGTAATTGCAGATTTCTCCTCTTTATTTAAAGGTCTTTTTCTAATATAATGATCTGTAACCGCAACGTGAGGAATATCAATACTTCCGTTTCGTGGCATATGACAACTTACACAGTCGTCTTGCTTTTTACTTCTCACACTGCTTAGCTCATTGCATCCCTTTTTAGGTGCTGTATGGCAAGATTTACAAGCATCGTTGTATTGTTTTTTGGGCGTATATTTTACACTGATATGTGGATTATGACAGGTAATACAACTCATTTTTTGTGATACTAAATAACAATTACTCATTTTCATGCGCTCTACATGAGAAGCCATAATCATTTTATCTTTAGCCCCTTTATACATAGGCATAAATACATTCATGACTTCCGACAAATGCATGCCTGGTCTAAAATCAAAAAATGTTTTATCATCATTCAAAACAGTAATGCCTTGCAAATGACAACGTTGGCAAATATTGTTTTGTAATTCTGTAGACAACCTTCTTGGATTTACTATTGAATAATCAGGGCCTTTAGAGGTGTCTACCAAAGTGCCATTTTGTTTATCCTTTACATGCAAGCTACCCGGACCATGACAACGCTCGCAATCAATGCCTTTTTTAATGGAAACAAATTTATTGAGACTCGAATTATCCATTGTTGGATAGGCGTTATGACAACTCATACATTCCAATTCAATAATTCTTCCGAATCTACTATTAGCTCCTTTTTCAAAACCAGGGGCTAAATCCCATTGTTGTTTTTGGGTATAGAAGGTTATGGGCAATTGATTTACATATCCATTTTCCACCATCATGTGCGAGTTGGTATGCTGACCAGAACCTACAATATAACTCACTTTTTCAACGCGCTTATGAATGGTGTCTTTGCCTTCTAATCTAAACTCTTTGATATAAAAATTGCCTTGATCCCAATAGGGTTGATAATAAAAATCGAGCGAGTCGTCGTATACAATGGCATGAGCGGGTGTAAAATCAGCAGCCGACTTTTGTCGAGTTGCCGAGTCAAACGATTGACCCATGCCTGTTTGCATAAAGGTTTGGTATATATCTTGATGACAAGATGCACAGGTTTGTATGCCCACATAATGCGCAGTAGTATCATATACATTCAGCCAATCGGAATGATACTGATCTGTTGTAGTTGCATCTTCTTTACATTGAAAATGCGTACTAGTTAGCAATAAAAAAAAGAGTCCACCAAGTGCAATACTCCACTTTTTAAGACTCTTTTTCTTTAACATAAGGAGGTGATTAATTAAAAACAGCTAAATAATAATTAGATTTTCCTTTTTGAATCAATAAATACTTTTGATTCAATAAATTATCGGTAGTTATTGTCAATTCTTCTAAACCAATTTTTTGTTTATTAATAGCTACACCACCATTTTGAATTAATTTTCTTGCATCACCTTTCGAATTCACTATTTTTTGGTCGGCCATGAAGGTGATTATATCTACTCCATTAGTTAAATCAGCTTTTGAACCTTGTACCTGAGGCACCCCTTCTAATACTTCCAACAATTGTGCTTCCGTTAAGGATTGTAGGGTTTCTAAGGTAGTGGGGGCAAACAAAATTTCTGATGCTTTTAATGCAAATGCATAGGCCTCTTCTCCATGTACCAAAATGGTCATTTCTTTAGCCAATTCCTTTTGTAAAATCCTCAAATGCGGTGCCGCTTCTTGTTGCGCTACTAATTCCTTTATGGCAGCCACTTCTTTAAAAGAAAAAACCAAGGCCATATTAACCACATCGGCATCGCTTAATTTTAACCAAAATTGATAAAATTGATACGGTGATGTTTTGGCTGGATCCAACCAAATATTGCCTCCTTCTGATTTGCCAAATTTAGTACCGTCACTTTTTGTAATCAACTTACAAGTAAACGCAAAGGCATCTCCAGCTTCCTTTCTACGAATCAGCTCTGTGCCAGTAACAATATTACCCCACTGATCTGCACCACCCATTTGTAGTTTTACATTTTTATTTTTTCGCAAATAATAAAAATCAAAACCTTGAATTAGTTGGTACGTAAACTCCGTAAAGGAAATACCTGTTTCTAATCGTTTCTGAACAGAATCTTTCGACATCATGTAATTTACAGAGATATGCTTACCTATATCTCTAATAAAATCAAGAAAAGAGAACGACTGAAACCATTCGTAATTATTTACCAATTCAGCTGCATTCGGAATTGCGCTGTCGAAATTTAAAAATTTAGCTAATTGCTTTCTAATGCCTTCGCAATTATGTTCAATGGTTGCCAAATCAAGCAAATTACGCTCGGCCGATTTACCCGACGGATCGCCAATCATACCCGTTGCACCACCCACCAAGGCAATAGGTTTATGCCCTGCTCTTTGCAAACGCATCAACAAGGTTATGGGCAATAAACTACCCACATGCAAGCTATCAGCAGTAGGATCAAACCCAATATAAGCACTCGTCATCTCTTTATTCAACTGCTCCGCAGTTCCAGGCATAATATCTTGAATCAAATTCCTTTCCTGTAAATCTTGTATTAAATTCATACGATTTATTAATTAATGCAGCAAAAATACATGTTAAAGTGCTTATTTTCATGATATTTACAAATAAATAGACACTTTTTACCCTAGTTCAGTTAGGCTTTAAATAGCAATATTTTTTATAAAATACCTATTTAGTGAGTGGTTATTATTGTTTTTACTATTTTTTTTTTAACTTAGAGGGTAATTATAAAAACACAAATACTTTGAAAAAGTTATTACTTGGTTTATTATTAGCAATCCCTGTATTTGCAAATGCACAATCGCATAACGAAGTGGGCATTATGGGTGGTGTAAGTAATTATTACGGCGACCTTCAGGACAAATGGTTTCCAGGAAGTGGGAAAACTTATAATCCAGTAGGGGGGTTAGTCTATAAGTTCTTTATCACACCTCGCTTTGGCATACGCACAGGCGTTTCTTTAACTTCTTTAACGGCGGCAGATAGCCTATCGGATATTTTAGTTAACCAAAAAAGAAACTTACGTTTTTCAACAAATTTATTTGAATTCCACACCGGATTTGAATTAAACTTGTTTGCAGTTGATTTAGACCGAGTAAAAGTAAGTCCATATATCTTTGGTGGCGTTGCTGTTATTTATTCCAATCCATACACGGATGGATTAAATGGTGAAAAAGAATATTTACGTCCACTGAGCACAGAGGGACAAGGACTACCAAATTATCCTGACAGAAAAAATTATCATTTAGCAAATTTCTCTTTCCCAATTGGTGGAGGTATGAAGTTTTTTGTTGGACAAACATTTATGATTTGTACAGAAATGGGCTTTAGATATTGCGCTACTGACTATTTAGATGACGTAAGTACTTCTTATGTTAATTTAGACACCCTTTTTGCCTACAAAGGTCAGAAAGCAGTAGATTTAGCATTTAGAGGCGACGAAGTAAAAGGATTTGCAGAAAGTGGTAGCAATTATCCAAATTATAAATTCCAACGTGGAGATAATAAAAAGAATGACTGGTATTGGTTTGGTAATATTTCAGTATCTATTTATTTTGATGCGTTTGGTAATTTTAAAAATTATGTTCAAACCCATTGCCCAAATGTATTTAAAAGAGGCTGGTAAAATCTGAGCTTTTTTATAAAAAAAGGGTCAACAATTGTTGACCCTTTTTTTATAAATATACTTCATTTAAGATTGTACAGTTTGTATAACTTGAGCTAAACTTAATGCTTCTTGAACACCCGTTATTAGATTTTTTATACTTATTGTTTGATTATCTTTTTCTTGTTCCGCTATAATGACTACAAATGGAATAGCTCTTTTATTAGCATACTTAAATTGCTTGTCTATTTTATTGGCATCGGCATAATATTCTGCTCTTATATCAGCAACTCTGAATGCTTTCAATACTTCAATATTATCGGCTTCAAATTCCTTACCCGTATTTAAGATTAGCACTTGCGTGTCGGTATAAATCGTTTCTGGGAAAGCATTCAACTCTTCTAGTACATCATATATTCTATCTACCCCAAAAGATATACCCACACCTGAAATACCTTTAACGCCAAACAAGTCGGTTAAATGATCATATCTTCCACCACCACCAATACTGCCCATTTTTACGGCATTGGTAGACACCTCTACAATCATTCCCGTGTAATAATTGAGGCCTCTTGCTAAACAAAGATCAAGTTTTACGATTTTCGTTGCTTCCTCCGACAAGGAATGCAAATAAGCAAGTATTTGTTCTACTTCTTCAATACCCAACAATCCAACAGGAATAGTTGCAAGATGTTTTCTTAAGTGCTGCAAAAGAGATGCATGATCGCCTTGTACATCAACAATCATTTTTATTTTCCCAATGCCGTCGGCTAGAATAGCACGATCGTGCAATTCTTTTTCAACGCCTTCCCAACCTACTTTATCTAATTTATCTAAGGCAATCGTTATATCAGTAAGAAGATGTTCATACCCTGCATAAATAGCAATAGCAGCTAAAATTTTTCTATTATTTATTTTTATGGAAATTTGAGGAATCGCTAACTGTTTAAAAACCCTAGCATAGATGGCAAGCAATTCTGCTTCATTAAAAACACTGGTACTCCCTACCATGTCACAATCGCATTGCCAAAACTCTCTATATCGTCCTTTTTGCGGGCGATCGGCGCGCCAAACAGGTTGCATTTGGTAGCGCTTGTAAGGCATGGCTAAGTCATTAAAATTCATGGCTACATAGCGTGCAAAAGGAATCGTAAGATCGTAGCGTAAGGCACGTTCGGTAATTAACGTATTCGAGGATGGCTTTTCTAATAGGCTATCCCATGCTTGTTGTAAGGCCGCTTTATCTTTCTTTTCATACAAGCCATTATTCAAAATTTTGAAAATTAATCGATCGCCTTCTTCTCCATATTTACCCATCAAGGTTTGCAATTGCTCCATTGCAGGCGTTTCTAAAGGTTGAAAACCATGCAATTCAAACACTTTTTTTATAGTGTTTAGAATATAATTTCTTTTTCTAACTGTGGCAGCAGAAAAATCTCTAGTTCCTTGAGGAATGGATGGTTTGCTCATGATAAAAATAAATTGAAACGATAATGTTAGCAAAAATAACTAATCTAGCAGTAGAATTCTACTAAAATGTAAGAAGTATAAAAGATTACATTTATTTTTACAGGAATTAATATATCCATTGCGATTACTTTCTATTATACCCTATCCATTCTTACCGCCCAATAATGGGGGTAGAATTTGCATTGAGCAAACCCATTTGCATTTAGGGAAACATTGCGACGACTTATTATTGTGTACTCAAAATAATAGCATAGCACCGAATACACCCTTTCATATAGTAGAACAGATACCTAATGGCAAAATTAGATACGCACCTTTTTTAATTACCTGTAAAATATATAAAGCTGCCAAGCAAGGACAAGCTGATGCACTCCTGTGTGAGCATCCCTACATGGCTCCTAGCGTTTGGCTAGCAGCAAGAATGCTAAAAATACCCTGGTTTATCAGAAGTCACAATATTGAAGCCACTCGTTTCCAATCATTAGGGAAGATTTGGTGGCCACTCTTATTTGCTTTCGAAAAATGGGCTCATAAAAAAGCTGCAGCATCTTTTTTTATCACACTAGAAGATGCACAATTTGCGCTTAAAAAATATAATTTGAAGTCGAATCAAATTGCTCATGCGCCATTTGGAACTTCACTTCAAAAAGCGCCTCTAAAAAATGCTGACCGCAAAACTACATTCTGCTCAGAGAACGATATCGATGCATCTCAACCAATTTTATACTTTCTTGGAGCTTTAGATTACAGACCAAATGAAGAAGCGGTAGAAAATATCATTTTTGAAATATACCCGCGCATGTTGCAAAACAATTTCAAGGGCACTATACTTATTATAGGCAAAGGATTAAACCCTTCTTTACAAGCTACCATTAAAGCAAGCAAACACATTCGTTATGTTGGTTTTGTAAATTCTCTATCCGATTTATTTCATGCTGCAGATATAATGATTAATCCAATGCAAACTGGCGGCGGAATCAAAACCAAAGTCATTGAAGCTATTGCAAATAATATTAAAGTGGTAAGCACTGAGAATGGAGCTAATGGAATTTATAAGGATAAAATAGGGGAACAACTACAAATAGTTGCGGACCTCGATTGGGAGCAATTCTGCAAAGCGATTCAATACCATTTGAGTATAGCAACAGCAACAACAGCAGATTTTTATGCCTATTATAATTGGGAGGCTATCACAAAAAATATGCTAGCCATTATGAAAAAACACCTTAATTTAAAAAACGGGTAAAAGCATAGTGGATTAAATTAGCGCCCATCTTTAAAGCTTGGATTCTTTTCTCTGCTGCATCATGATGCACTTCTTCATCTTCCCATCCATCTCCTAAATCTGTTTCGTAACTATAAAAACAAATTAATTTGTTTTCGTAAAACAACCCAAAGCCTCTAGGACTAGCATTATCATGCTGGTGAATTTTAGGCAAGCCTTTTGGGAAGGCAAAGGGTCTTGTATATATAGGATGATTGAATGGCACTTCTACAAAGCTTAATTCAGGAAATACTTTTTTCATTTCTGGTCGCACATAGGCATCTAAACCATAATTATCATCTATATGCAAAAAGCCTCCAGCCAATAAATAATCGCGCAAATTAGAAACCTCCGCAGCAGTCAATTCCCATCTACCATGACCCGTCATATGAATAAAGGGGTAATTAAAAATAGCTGGACTAGCAACTGCAACACTATGATTTTGACCATCTATATGTGTGCCACAGTGTTGATTGGTGAATTGTGCTAAATTTTTTAAAGCCGTTGGATTGGCATACCAATCACCGCCCCCACTATACTCCAATACGGCTATAGGAATAGATTGTGCCATGGAGGACAAGCAAGAAATAAATAAACAAACAAAAAGTAACCTAGCTCTTTTCATCTAACAAATTATATAAACTACAAACGGCCATCGCTGCAGTCTCGGTTCTCAAGCGCGTATGCCCGAGCTGAACAGGCAAATAAGAAGCCTGCAAGGCTTGTTGAACTTCTTCTGATGTGAAATCACCCTCTGGTCCAATGAGCACTACAACATCACTATCCTTTTTCATAAGAGCCGATAAGGATTGCTTCTGATTGCTTTCCATACAGTGCGCAATAAATTGCTGTGGTTTTTTAAAAGCAGGGTTGGTAAAAAATTGCCCAATATCCTGAACAGGATATAATTTGGGCAAATAAAATTGTTGCGATTGCAACATAGCGGTAACTAGTATCGTATTCCATCGTTCTTCTTTAAAAAAAACTTTTTCACTGCGTTTGGTTTGAATAGGAATAATCGCTACAACACCTAATTCCGTAGCTTTTTCCAAAAACCATTCGTTGCGGCTAGCATTTTTAGTAAACGCAATGGCAATACTTAATCCACTTGTTTTAGGAGCTACATTTTCAATTGAGGTAATAGTTACTTCACATCTTTTCTTTTGGGTTGCAGTAATTACTACCTCAGCCTTAATTCCATTACCATCTGTCAAAAAAAAGGCATCGCCTATTTGCATCCGTAAAACTTGAACTACATGCTTGGATGTTGCCTCCTCTAATACAATATTTGTATGTACGGAAGCAGTTGTAATAGCTTTATCAAAGAAAATAGGTAAATTCATCTAGGATAAAATTACAAAATTCAATGATAATTATTTGTCTTATTTTATTGCAATACAAGTGATTGCTCGTTAATTAATTTTCGTAAATTAATTAATGCATATCGCATTCTTCCTAAAGCCGTATTGATACTACAACCAGTCTGTTCAGCAATTTCTTTAAAACTCAAATCTTCGTAAAAACGCATCTGAATGACTTGCTTTTGCTCATCAGGCAATTGATCAATCAAGGCATGAACCGTTTCTGCAGATTGCGTTTGCTCTAAAAGTTGAAGGGTATTCAAATCTTGATTAGTATAATTTTTTGCTGCCGGAAGCTCTACATCAATTGTTTTC
>Ga0114981_10000297_pt1 | contig 31680 bp, 26 predicted proteins | sample S_140806_MF_Meta_FD_87028 | JGI IMG/M metagenome (GOLD analysis project Ga0114981, IMG submission 87028) | Freshwater microbial communities from Lake Simoncouche, Canada to study carbon cycling - S_140806_MF_MetaG | ecosystem: Environmental > Aquatic > Freshwater > Lake | place: Lake...
ACTCAACCGAACAACTCCGTTCTAACAACATAGTTCAAACAACGAAGTTCCAACAACGTAGTTCCCACAACGAAGTTCTAACAACGTAGTTCTAACAACGCAGTTCCCACAACGCAGTTCTAACAACGTAGTTCCAACAACAACGTTCCAACAACAACGTTCCTATAAATCCTTCGGATTTCCTTTGTAATTGGAAATTCCTAGATTATCTTGCGCACACTTAAAACTGCAATTGCAATGGGAGAGACAGCAAAAATTATACTAGACGGAAAGGAATACGAAGTACCCGTATTCACAGGCTCTGCGAACGAAAAAGCTATTGACATTACTAAGCTTCGTGACCTTACTGGTTACGTAACTTTAGACAGCGGATATAAAAATACCGGTGCTACAAAAAGTGCAATCACTTTTTTAGATGGTGAAGAAGGCAAATTATGGTACCGCGGTTACCCCATTGAGCAAATTGCAGAATACGGAACTTTCTTGGAAGTCTCTTATTTATTGGTATACGGAGACCTTCCAACTGAAAAAGAATTACGCTACTTTACAGATAGCATTAGTCACCACACGTTGGTGCACGAAGACATGAAGCGTTTCTACGAAGCGTATCCAACACACGCGCATCCAATGGGAGTATTGTCTTCCATGATCGCGAGTATGTCTACGTTCTACCCTGAATCTCAAAATCCAAATAACTTCAGAGACATTGATTTAACCATTCATCGTCTTATGGCTAAGATGCCAACTTTGGCTGCGCAAGCTTTCAAAGTAAGTATTGGACACCCAATTGTATATCCACGCAACGCATACTCATACACGCAAAACTTCTTGCACATGATGTTCGCATTGCCGACCTACGAATACGAAATTGATCCTGTTATTGAAGATGCTTTGAACAAGTTGTTAATCCTTCACGCAGACCACGAGCAAAACTGCTCTACCTCTACCGTGCGTATGGCTGGTTCTTCACAAAGTAACTTGTACTCATCTATCTCTGCAGGTATTGCTGCTCTTTGGGGACCTCTTCACGGTGGTGCTAACCAAGCGGTAATTGAAATGCTAGAGAAGATAAAGAACGACGGCGGAGATGTTTCGAAATGGGTAGCGAAAGCAAAAGATAAAAATGACCCTTTCCGCCTTATGGGATTCGGTCACCGCGTATACAAAAACTTCGATCCACGTGCACGCATCATTAAAAAAGCGTGTGACGATGTGTTGAATAAATTAGGCATTCACGATCCAATTCTTGACATTGCAAAGCAATTGGAAGAAGTGGCATTGAAAGATGAGTATTTCGTTGAGCGTAAGTTGTATCCAAACGTAGACTTCTACTCTGGAATCATTTACCGCGCAATTGGAATTCCAACTGAAATGTTTACAGTAATGTTCGCATTGGGACGTCTACCAGGTTGGATTGCACAATGGAAAGAAATGATTGAACAAGGAGAGCCAATTGGTCGTCCACGTCAAATCTACACTGGACATGATCTTCGCGATTATGTGCCCATTGCAAAAAGAGGATAATATTACGGGCTGCTTCGGCAGCCCTTTTCATTCAATAGAGTTTCAATAAATTTCAACATGGAAAACGGAAAAGTATCTGTCGAAAATGCAAACGGAATTGCAACCATCACCTTCTTTCACCCACAAAGCAATTCGCTTCCTGGAGCATTGCTTCGTGAACTCGCCGCTACCATTGAAGAAGTTGGAACACGTGAAGATGTTCGTGTGGTTGTGTTGAAGAGTGAAGGGGAAAAAGCATTTTGTGCTGGAGCAAGTTTCGATGAGTTAGTTGCCATTCAATCTACCGAAGAAGGAAATGTGTTTTTCTCGGGCTTCGCCATGGTGATAAATGCGCTGCGTAAAATACCACAGCTTGTAATTGGACGCGTGCAGAACAAAGCTGTTGGTGGTGGAGTTGGAATTGCCGCTTCGGTTGATTATTGTTTCGCAACATCAGCCGCTTCCGTTAAGCTAAGCGAATTGGTGGTTGGAATTGGGCCGTTCGTTGTTGGACCAGCTGTTGAACGAAAAATAGGATTGTCTGCTATGTCGCAATTGGCTATCAACGCCAGCGAATGGCAAAGCGCACAATGGGCGCGCGAGAAAGGATTGTATGCTGAAGTATTCGATACTGTTGAAGCTATGGATGCTGCTATTCAAACGCTAGCTGAAAAGCTCAACAACAGCAATCCGGAAGCCATGTCTGAATTGAAGAAAATCTTTTGGAAAAACACTGAGCACTGGGATACTTTGCTTTTCGAAAGAGCCGGAATTTCTGGTCGACTTGTATTGAGTGATTTCACGCGTGCAGCTATCGCAAAATTCAAAGCGAAGTAAATATTCCCTTCGGGATTAGTCCGCAAAGCGGATGTATCCACGAAGTGGATTGGTCCCTTCGGGATTTGTCCCTATGGGATTTGTCCTCCTGAGGATTTATTGGCGTCCCGCTTGAACAACTCCTGAATCCCTTCAGCCAATTGTTTCCAATTGTCGAACTCTTCTTGGTAAATAACACCGATGCCTTGTGTATACGGACTTTGCGTAGTTGTGGTCATTCGAGTGTCGTTACTTTCATTGTATACCATTAAACGAATTTTACCATCTTCCGTAATGTTGTATTCCACACGAACATCTCCAATGTAGTTTGTGGTTTGACTGGTGTTGGCGCTGCCTCTAGCCACCCCAAAGTTCCCTGTAACACTCACGCGGTCATTGAACAATTGTGTGCTAAGAGCCAATTCAATTTGTTCGTTACTTATTTTATCTCCCGGACGATAATTAAAACCTAAATCGAAATCATCGCTAATTTGACTGAGCCAATTCGAAATCTGACTCGAAATTAATTCGCTGCCATTACTTGCCAATCCAACACCTGAGCCTCCCGTCTGAGTGATGTTTGGAGGACTAATAAATCTTCCCATTACCAACAAAGCAAATGCTTGTCTGTTACGCTCTTGCTCGGTGCTTATGACACTTGCCAGACGTGATTTCGTTAGTTGATCTGACTGTGGTAATTCCAAATCGAAGCCAATGGTAGGGTTCATCATTTTCCCTTGAAGACCCATAATCAAATTGACCGGAACTCTCTTGCCTGAAGTTTGAGTGGGGTCTGGAATTATATCGTTCAAACTTGCTGAGCTTTTATAAATAGCTTGCATATCTAGTTCCGCTGCCATGGGGTCTCCATACCAAGCGATGGTACCACCTGGTTTTACTTCGAAAGGTTTATTCAATAAATTCTTCAACGTGAATAAATAACTTCCCTGTGTAAGTTCCAACATACCATACATGTTGAACGTGCTTAAGTTATTAATGATCATTGACAAATGCCCCTTCCCTCTTCCTTTCATAACATCACCAACGGCCTCATCGAAAATAACTTGAAACTCGGCGTCTTCCGTTACATCAAGTTGCATATTCATGGTAATTCCACTCAAGTCGGCTTTCAGCTCTTTCTTTGTAGTCGTGTCGAGTGGATTGATAAATTGAATGTAAGAGTCGAATTGCAATTCTCCTGAAGAACTCATAGGCAAGATAAAAGTTGTGCCTTTTTCACTCTTCAATGTCATGTCGAAAAAAGTCTGATCACCGTATCCAGAAATATCCAAGAACCCTGTTGTATACGCCTTTCCATAAAAATCACTGTTATCACCTTCCTTGGTATTCATGGTTAGCATAGGCGTATCCATCTCAACCATTACATCATATTGCCATTCAGAAAAGTTCTTGTGAAGAACTTGTCCTGTAAGTCTTCCCGGATTGCCTTCGTCATCAAAAATTTGCACGTTGTCGAATGCAAACATTTCCGGATCTATATGAATCTTGTCGCTAAATGAATATCCCGACTGAAGGAAGGGCACGAAAATCTTTGCTTTACGAAGTAACAAATCACCTTCCAGTTGAGGATCATCTAATTTTCCTGTTAAGCTGACCATAGAAGAGGCATAGCCACTTATCCCCAAAACATCTTCACCTATAAACGCATTCAATATGCTCAAATCAAAGCCATTCATGGTAAGTAAGAAATCAAGAGGACTTTCTTCATTCTTTGGCGTATAGTTCCCTGCAAAACGAAGTGGTTGCACACTGTCCCTTTCAATTTCACCATCTGCTCTCAAACGCTCTTTCTTACTGTCCCATGTGCTATTGACACAAAGGGTTCCAATTTTATAATCGTTCAACCCCAAGTCAAATAAACTAAGTTCAGACGAAACAATTGTTTTATCGTACACATTGCTCAACTCCACTACTCCGTTTGCTTCTCCTTGAAGTGTTAAATCTTCTCCCAACAAACCATTCAACATAGACAGATTGATATTCCCAAGCTCTAAACGGAGGGGAGAAGAAGGATGTTCGGTAACCATTCCATTAACGCCCAAAAATTCGTCCTGATTGTGCATTTGAAATCCGTTCACACCCAAATCTTTGTGACATAATGTTATTGAGGCATTGGGAGTCCAGTACCACGGTTCATTATTAATAACCAATTCGCTTCTGCCAATGATGTATTCAAAATCATCGAAACTATTTAGGAAAAAAACACCATTTAAGTCGCCTGTAACAAATTCACCAGGATTACCCCACATTAATGCGCTGTACACTGTATCCCCTAGCGATTGCACGTCCCAAGAAAGATTACTTATGTATTTTGAATCCGCAGACAACACTTCATTCACCTGAACCGTGAGAAATATTGAACGCAATTCACGAGAAATATCGACAACTAATTCCTCTGCTTTATAATCTTCATATTGAACAAACGGAGATCCGAATGTGCCCGATAACTCGTTGTTTTTCTCATCTACATACAAATTCAAAGATGTGCCTTTTGCAACTTTCAACTCTGGAATGAAAGCCGCGGAAATGAATTCGAAATCATTTATTCTCACCGTCAAATTGAAATCCTGCTGTTTGTGCGGACGCGCCGAATATTTCATGTTTGGCATCGCATCAGCTATAATATCCTGCAAGCTTGGCCACAATTGATCGTAGTTAAAATTACCTTCCAATTTCGCAAAAACCACATCAGAGTTCACAGTTATACTTCGGGTTCCTTCCTGCTCTGTATCTAAGGTGAAATAGTCCAGCTTTCTAATTTTTTCATCGATGAGATAAACAATGTTCGCCCCAACAAATTCACCTTCAATTTCACTTAATGTCAAACCTTTCAAATGCGCATTGAATTCTCCTGCAATGACAGCAGGAGTCTCATCTTCAATTAAACCTACAGCGGTTAAATCAAATCGATTCACATTCAAATCGAAGTTTAGAATCGGCTGCTTTTGCGAAAAATCTATCTCTCCGTCAAACGTGGCTTGAGCATTGGCATCGGCTATTTCAAATTGACCACTGAAGAAATTATTTCGGAAATTTCCGCTCGAAGTCATTTTGGTATAAACGTAATTTCCTATTCCAAGTTCCCCAATGTCTCCATTGAAGTTTAAATTCATGTTGCTCACCTCAAGGCCAGTCCCTTGAATATGCATATTTGTAGAGACAACACCTAACTCTGGATCTGAATAATATGCGCCTAAATTGAATTTTTCCAATTTCAGTTGTCCCGAGTAACTAACCAATGAATCGAAGTCACTCATCTGAATTTCCGTTGTGAGCGAACCAATATCCGTTGTCGTCTTTCCATAAAGTTCAACTTCCGACAAATCACCGCGAGCGTTTCCTTCAAACCTTATCTTACCCAGTGTTGAAATGTTCGCTGGAAGTTCCATAAATTTTCCGTCTGAAAACGGATAACTCTTTAGTGCTGTAATATCTGTGTAATCACTCGAAATTGACTCTGCTGCCATTTCGTACTTTAGGCTGTCAATATTCATTGCATTCATCAAATGAATATTGCCTCTGAAGTGTGATTGCCTTCCAAATTCGAGATTCATATTCCATAAACTCAGATCGTTCAACGGTCCTGAAATATCTCCTTTCAATTTCAAAACGTTGTTGAACCCCTTCAAATCGCTACTGAACACCGAAAGATCATTTAACACCAAATCAGTAGGTTTCAAGTGAATGTCCCAATTCACTTTGTTGTTGAAGTCGCTCCAGGCATCGTCATTGGGCGCATAAATCCCCAAGTCACCCACCAAATGCGTTTCACCTAGATCGGCATCCAATTCAGTTACTTGAATTGCATTTCCTTGCATTCGGAAATGCGCATGAAGATCTTCAACATTCAACCCGGATCTTTCCTTCAACTTCAACGATTCAATGGTGGCTTGAATCACATCACCTTTCATTTCAAAATTTTCAACTTCCGTAGAAAAGTTAGAGACCATCAGCTGCTCTTCATAAAACGAACCCTCCTCTGCCAAAGGCAATGTGTAATCGAAATAGGTGAATCTTCCATTATCAATGTTCAACTTTCCAACCCAGATGCTGAAGCTGCTCGTGGTGTCTTTTGGTTCATCGCTAGAAAAATAATCCGACAAAAACTGATAGTTCCAATCTGTTTCTCCAGCATATTTTTTCAATTCAATATTTGGTTCTAAGAGCGAGATACTTTGAGATTCGAACTTAGAATCATCTGAAGAAAATGAATAGATTGCCATGTGCAACTCCTTGGTATAAAGCAAGGTATCTCCTTTGTGATCTTCAATGTATAAACCATCTAAAACCAAGCGTGCCCATAAATCTATTCGAACACGCTCTATCTCCACTTTCCGATTCCACTCGGAAGAAAGGTATCCGGCCAACCTGTGACCACCCCAAGTTTGTACTGCATGAATTTGAAGAGAAAGAATTAACACCAACAAAAAAACAGGAATAGTCAAAAGCCAGAGAAATCTTCTCTTTCGCTTTTTCTTAGGTGGTACAACTATTTCCTCGGGTGTTTCCAATAGCACAAAAATAACCCTTGTAGAACGGAATTCCGAACAAATATTACTTCTGTTGCAAAGAAGTATTGTGTTGCTTCAATACTTCAACAAAGAGATCTCTGTTTTCCGGACTAATAATCACTAAAATCCTTCCATTATGATACAATGCCAAACGCTTCAAAGATGCGGCTGGAGAGCTAATTGGATTACTTGTGTACTTGAAATGTGTGATATCTGAAATATCAAGGGTTGGAAAAGGAAAGATTCCACAGAACACTTTCAGCTTACCCTCTGAAGTAATGGTGTAATGTGTGTTAAAAATGATAGCTAGAATAAACGCAGTAAGAGGAATATATAACGCTAACATGACTAAGGAATCTCGAACCGTCAGAAATCCAGTGACCATAAAAAGTCCCAATACTGGACCAAATATCCACCAGCTAATACCACTCTTCATTTTGAAATTTGCACCTGGTATCATGGTTCAATGAACGATTGAATTGAAAACAACCACAAAGAAATCAAGGAATTCTTGCGGTTTCCAAACCAATAAAAATGCAATCCCAAAGGCGGCTCCGGCTAAATGCGCGTCGTGCGCAATGTTGGTGTTCATCTTCTTATTCATGTAATATTCTAACCCGAAGAAAAGGATAATGGCGGCCCAACCGGGTAATGGCAAAATGAAGAAAAACAAAAGTTCTGACGTTGGAAACATGAACATGTAAAGCATCATGACTGCGCTAACCGCGCCTGAAGCTCCAACACTTGTGTAATAGATATTGTCGCCATGTTTTTTCAAAGCGGGCAAGGTGGCAAATGCCGCGGCTCCTAAATACAACAAAGCAAATAATGCTGTTGGCATGTAATGTTCAACCGCTCTTCCAAAACTAAAAAGGGCAAACAGGTTGAAGAACAAATGTCCCATATCTGCGTGGATCAATGTGTGCGACCAAATGCGATAAATCTCTTTGTTGTGCTTCACCCGATATGGAGAAAGAGACAATTTCGAAAAGAGTTCCGAATTCGAAAGTGCTTGCCACGAGACAATTCCTGTTGCAAGGCACAATAAAACAGTTAGTGAAAGTTGCATAATTTATTTTAGCTGGAATGGTCACTTACAATAACCCATCTTCCATTTATTCGTTTCCAAAGCAACGTAAAATGTCCGCTTAAGGTATCAGCGCTTCGAAATAAATTCCAACGCCCGTCTACGTAAGCATTCTTTCCGTTTAACACTTCAATTCGTAAATCGTCAAAACGCAATGTTCCCATTTTTTCTTTTGAAGGGTATGCACGCTGGTATCTCTCCAACGAAGATTTCCAACCCAAAGTCACACCGTCCTTTCCTAAAAAACGAAGCGAGTCACTTTCCCAATATCCGTTCATGAATCCAACTAGATCGCCCATGTTCCATGACTTCTGCTGGGCTTGCATAGTGTTGGTTATTTCTTGTTGAATGGAAGATACAGAGGCGCATGCTTCCAAAAGAAGCATGGACACTGCAATTATTGCGATTTGAATTTTATACATTGAAACGGAAGTGCATGATATCTCCGTCTTGCACCACATATTCCTTCCCTTCCACCGACATTTTACCGGCTTCTTTAACAGCTGCCTCAGATTTAAAGCTTAAGAAATCTACCAACTTAATGACTTCCGCGCGAATGAATCCTTTTTCGAAATCGGTATGAATAACACCAGCTGCTTGAGGAGCAGTGTAACCTTCATAGATGGTCCACGCGCGCACTTCCTTCACTCCTGCGGTGAAGTAGGTTTTCAAATTCAAAAGACGGTAAGCTGCTTTAATAAGCTTCGAAACACCCGGCTCTTCAAGTCCAATATCTTGCAAGAACATTTGACGTTCTTCGTAAGTGTCTAACGATGCAATGTCTGCTTCAATTGCAGCTCCTATTACTAACACCTCTGCATTCTCATCCTTCACTCCTTCTCTTACTTGCTCAACATATGCGTTTCCGTTTACCACAGAACCTTCGTCTACGTTGCACAAATACAAAACAGGCTTCGCAGTTAGTAATTGTAATTCACGAAGAAGAATGATTTGCTCATCATTTTCAGGTTGCTCGGTACGCGCGCTCTTTCCTTGTTCTAAAGCAGCTTTCAAGCGCTCTAAGTAATCGAATTGTTTCTTAGCGGTTGAATCCCCTGCTTTCGCAGCGCGTTGAACTTTCGCAATACGCGCTTCTACCGCTTCCAAATCTTTCAACTGCAATTCAATGTCTATGATTTCTTTGTCGCGAAGTGGATTCACAGATCCGTCTACGTGCACCACATTCGGATCATCGAAACAACGCAGCACGTGAATAATGGCATCTGTTTCGCGAATGTTAGCCAAGAATTTATTTCCAAGTCCTTCACCTTTCGAAGCACCTTTCACCAAACCGGCAATATCAACAATCTCAATGGTTGTAGGAACAATTCGCTCGGGAGTTATAAGCTCTGCAATATCTGTCATGCGCTCATCTGGAACGGTAATCGTTCCCACGTTTGGTTCAATGGTACAAAACGGGAAATTAGCTGCTTGAGCTTTCGCGTTCGATAAACAATTGAACAAGGTTGATTTTCCCACATTCGGAAGACCTACAATACCGCACTTTAACGCCATGATTTTTCGATTTAAGGCGCAAAGATAAAGGCAACTAACCCCAAATTGGTATACAATAAGAACTTAGTTTGAATTTGGCTCATTTAGCCATTTCGCTCAAAAATTCAGCTCTAATTAAGTTCTGACAATTGGCTAATGGAACCACTATCTCAGGCATGCCAAGAGCGTAGGCACCAATTTCATATTGCTGATACACAAATCGAATCCCATCTTTTCCCATGGAGAAATTCTTTGCTAGATAGAATGTGTTGCGATTTACATCTAACATTTCAACATCTTCTTTGGGAAAGGATTTGAAGAATAAATCGGATGACAATTTAGTAAATTCATCAAGCTTTCCATCTAAAACAACTTCCTCGATTGTAATTAAATGACCATCCTTTCTATCAAAATTAGCCAACGTGAGATCGAAGCCTCCGTGTGCCCCACCACCATACCATTCATTTGAGATTTCCATACCAACAAACTTCTCATTCTCACTTTTAACAGAAGCGTCAATTGCGAATTCTTCCGAAAAAGAGGAGTTGTGGTTGTATTTCAACCATTCATCTATAGACTTAAATTTCCCTCCATCTCCAACAACATAATGAAAAACAAAATCGTTAATTTTATTTCCTAACTCATTCTGCTCATTCCATTGGACCACATCTATTTTCACTTTCTTGCATGTGGTATCCCAATCCATATAAATCTCTTCGCCTGTGCGCTTCAGAGAATCTGCAAATTCGCAATACAATTCGTTATATGATTTTTTCTCCCAGGCCGATTTAATCTCGGCATTAGCATTAGTACTTTTATCAGAATTTTCAGCACAACCTATCACAAACAACAAGCTTGAGAATAAAATATATTTCGCTTTCATAAAATTGTAATTTTCAGCCAATTTAAAGGAACTCATGAGATTAAATATGTGACTTTTTCCACAAACAACAAACACTTCTCTCTTCAACCTAAATTAAAAACTACTTTCGCAAAAAAAATCTTCAATGGTTTCTAATCAAGAACTTTCGCGAATAGCCTCTCAGGTGAGACGTGATATCGTGCGAATGGTCCACGCTGTGAACAGCGGACACCCAGGAGGAAGTTTAGGCTGCACCGATTTCATGGTTAGTCTTTATTTCCGTCAAATGACTATTAACCCAACTAGCTGGAACATGAACGGCGAAGGAGAAGACCTCTTCTTTCTAAGCAATGGGCATATATCTCCAGTTTTCTATTCGGTTTTAGCACGTTCAGGATACTTCGATGTTGCTGAATTGGCAACGTTCAGAAAGATTAACACACGCCTTCAAGGTCACCCTACCACTCACGACAGTCTTCCTGGCGTGCGTATTGCGAGCGGTTCACTTGGTCAAGGCATGAGCGCGGCTGCTGGAGCAGCACAAGCAAAAAAATTAAACAACGATCCGAAACTTGTTTTCACCCTTCACGGAGATGGTGAATTGCAAGAAGGTCAGATTTGGGAAGCGGCTATGTATTGCGCGCATCACAAAATTGACAATATCATAAGTACGGTTGATGTAAACGGACAACAAATCGATGGTCCAACAGAGGCGGTTATGTCTTTGGGTAACCTTCGTGCGAAATTCGAAGCATTCGGTTGGAAAGTTTTGGAAACAAACGGACACGATTTAGAGCAATTGAACGCTACCATAGAAGAAGCGAAGAGTCTAACCGGAAACGCATATCCGATTATGATTCTCATGACCACAAGCATGGGGAAAGGTGTCGACTTCATGGAAGGCACGCACAAGTGGCATGGTGTGGCTCCGAATGATGAACAGTTGGCAAATGCATTGGGACAGTTAGAAGAAACTTTAGGCGACTATTAATAAAAGAGACATGTTAGAATTCGATTTATCACCTGCCAACGACACACGTTCTGGCTTTGGAGCTGGACTTCACGAATTAGGAAAAAACAACCCTAAGGTTGTGGCGTTGTGCGCCGACTTAATTGGCTCTTTGAAAATGGACGCATTCAAGAAAGATTTTCCTGAACGTTTTTTTCAGGTTGGAATTGCTGAAGCAAACATGATGGGTGTTGCAGCTGGAATGACGATTGGCGGATACATTCCATTCACTGGAACGTTCGCGAATTTCTCGACCGGACGTGTTTACGATCAGATTAGACAGAGCATTGCCTACAGCGATAAGAACGTTAAGATTTGTGCTTCTCACGCTGGACTTACCTTGGGTGAAGACGGTGCCACTCACCAAATATTAGAAGACCTTGGAATGATGAGCATGCTTCCGGGCATGACCGTTATTAATCCTTGCGATTACAATCAAACGAAAGCAGCGACCTTAGCAATTGCAGATCATCATGGACCTGTTTATTTGCGCTTCGGAAGACCGAAAGTAACGAACTTCACTGCTGTTGATCAGAATTTCGAAATTGGAAAAGCATGGCACATTCACGAAGGAAACGACGTGACTATCATAGCAACTGGACACCTTGTTTGGGAAGCTGTTGAAGCGGCGCGCGAATTGGAAGCTGAAGGAATTTCAGTTGATCTAATAAACATTCATACCATTAAGCCCTTAGATACAGAGGCCATTGTTAGAAGCGCAATGAAAACCGGAAAGGTTATCACTTGTGAAGAACACATGATCAATGGTGGTTTAGGAAGCTTGGTGGCGCAAGTATTAGCGAAAGAAGCTCCTTCGCTTATGGAATTCATTGGTGTAAACGACAGCTTCGGTGAAAGCGGAACGCCTGATCAACTGATGGAAAAATACGGATTGAAGTCGAAGAATATCATTGCAGCTGCGAAGCGGTTGATGGAGGAGTAGGAACTGGGAACTACGTTGTTGGAACTGCGTTGTGAGAACTACGTTGTTGGAACTGCGTTGTTGAAACTGCGTTGTGAGAACTGCGTTATTCAAATAATATGAAAAAGACAATTTTCACTTCCCTTCTGCTCATGCTTACAATTGGATTGTTCGCGCAAACGAAAATCTATAGAGGGAATTCAACCAGTTATTTCGATTGTCTGTATACTTACAAAGAGGATAAAGTATACAAAGGAAATTCAACAAGTTATTTCGAATGCGTCCTCACTGTATCTGGAAATAAAATTTACAGAGGAAATTCAACCAGTTACTTCGACTGCCTCTACATTATTGAAGATGGTAAAATTTATTTAGGAAATTCTACATCGTATTTCGATTGCCTCTATACCCTTGAAAGTGGTAAGGTATACAAGGGAAATTCCACAAGCTATTTCGACTGTCTTACAACTATTGACAAATCGAAAGTCTATCGCGGGAATTCAACCAACTATTTCGATTGTATCCTAACAGTCGACGGACTCATTCCCGAAGCTCTTCTAGCTGTCCTAGCCGGTTCGTTTTAGATGTTCAGAATTATTTTCAGACTCCTTGAATTAAAAGAGTTAATTTTAATGAATTCTTCAAAGAATCGTTTAATTAACACGTCAAAAAATGCGCAATCTATTACTCGCTTTAGGTATTCTGACTTCCCTCAGTGCTTTTTCTCAAAACATTAAAACGATTTACGCCAAAGGCGGCGATGGAAGAAACGTCAATTGGCCCGCAATTAAAATTCAAGAAGAAAAAGACAAAGAAGGACCTGGTTTTTTTTACAACCCATGCAGTCAAGGTATTGAAACAAAGCGCGCTTCATCAACTTTAGCGGCGCAAGGTTCTAAATCATACTCAATAACTAACCTCGGCGATTACAATCCAATGACCGCTTGGGTTGAAGGAAAGAGTGATTATGGAATAGGCGAATATTTCGAAATAAAAAGTCTTGATATTACCTCAATACACAACGGTTACCAGTCCTCACCATCCAACTGGCGAAACAATTCTCGAGTTAAAAAATTCAAAATTTATAAAGACAATTACCCTATCTGTTATTTAGTACTCACAGATGAAATGGGTGGGCAGTATTTTGACTTACCCATAAATAAAGATTACGACTTTGACAACCCAAGTACTTTTCGATTTGAAATTGTAGAGGTTTACCCAGGAGACAAATGGTCCGATGTCGCAATTTCTGAAGTTGATTTTTCCGGTTGCTGCTTTTCAACTAACACAACCATCTATTCAGACAACGGTCAGATTGGTTTCGATGAACTTGGAACTCATGCGCAAATCACAACCATTGATATAAACACCAACGAAACGCAGGAGGCTGAGATTGTAAAACTCAATTCACAAATTCACACCAAGCTCTATCAAATCAGCACAGGAACCAAGTCTATTGACATTACGGTCAACCACCCAATTTATGTTAAGAATGTTGGATTCGTTTCCATTGCACGACTGCAAACTATCTTTAAAACAAATAATTTCGCAGATTTAATAAATCACGTTGAAGTTCTAACTTACAATTCTGAAACGAAAGCTACCGAATACGAAACTCTTACCGGCATCACTGAAAAAGAAGGCAGATTTGAGACATTTACCATTTCTGAAGTTTCATCCGTTGGCGCTTATATCGCAAATGGATTCATTACTGCTATTTATAAGTAGTCGCTTTCTTCATTGCAAGAATTCATTTCTCACTCTTTCTCTTTGCGAATTATTTCGAATACACAATATTCAAAATTTTCGTGTGTTATTAAATTGAATCCCTAAATAATTCATGATGAATTGAATCTCTACATCTTCAACTGTTTCTAACCCTTAAAACTGAAGATTATGAGAACATTCACCCTTGCATTTATTTGCCTGATCTACTCAGGAACAACATTCTCAATTAATCAAAATCCGAAAAATTGGGAACACGGGTATTTATTTGAAAAACAAAATTACAACGGGACAACCTATGTATATATCGATCCGAACGGCAAATTCATTTGGGTAGATGATTCTCCTTCTAAGGAAGTTAAGACCATTGACGGAGTATGGAAACGCAATCCAATAAATAAAAGCTTAAGTTTTTATTCTGAAGACATAGACGATGCCCGCTATTTAGGTAATTCGCTAACCGTTATTGAAAATGGCTTATTCAAACAAGACCAAAAGACTCCTGTTTTCAAACTAGCAACTGAAAATATTACAGCATTAATGTTACCTCAGATTCTTGAGCAAATAAACACTCCTTCTGAGTACAGAGAACTTTTTTCGCTTTACGAAATAAACAATCGTCAAAAGAAATTTTCTTGGGAAATCCCTACCTCTATGGAAAGCAACTTGAGCATGGTTCTGGAGGAAATTAAAAACAATAACAAAACAGCCCAAGCTTGGTCGAATAAAGAATATGCTAAAAGTAAAGAAACCCGAGAAGATTGGAGCAAGGTCTACCCCATGGCCTGGGACTTTGCTACAAAGACTTTCAGCGCAATTCAAACAGACTCGGCGAAGCTCAGAGCCATGTGCACTTGGATTGAAGAAAATATTAAATACGATCTAGAATTCTCGCGTGCAGAAAATAAGAACAACAGCCCCGAAATTATTTTCACAAACAAAAAAGGGCTTTGTCTAGATTATTCTCGCTTATTAAACGTTTTCTGCCAAAGTCAGAACATACCCTGCTTCGATATTGCCGGATACCCCATTGACGATATTGATGGGAAAATGACTTCTCGAAGAGACAGCTATCACGCCTGGAACTATGTGAAAATTCAAGGGGAATGGCTCGCTGTTGATCCAACTTGGTATAAAACAATGTTTTCTCATGATCATTTTCTAATTCCAATAGGAGCTTATCAATACCAGCATTTGCCAGATCATAATGTTACGTTGGCTAATTCATTTGCGCCAAAGAATAAAAAAGAGCTACTAAGATGTCCGGTGGTTAAGCAAAACGACATGAGTATTATCTATGTTGGTTCAAAGGAATATGTTGCTGCGGGCACTGGAAAGAATCTTGAATTTGATCTTTACTCGGAAAAGGAAGCGACACTAGATTTACACATTGATTCATTGCAACATGGTCACCACTCAATGACTATTTCATTTTGTATAGGTTGTTACCACGATGTTCCAAGTATGATTGAATATTACAAAGGGGAAAAGCATTCTGAGATTAAATTAACGAAAGGAATTAATCATGTGCGAATTCCTCTTGTAAGCGATCTTGCTGAATACACATTAAGAAATAACAATTTCGAAATTGCCTTCTTGGCATATCCCGAAGACGCTGCAGCTAGCGCACTCACAAAACTTACTTCGTATGAAGATAGCCTCTGGTGCGTTGCCCAAGCTTATTCAATGATGGGTAAATGGGCGGAAGGAAAAACTGTTGACTTCGATATTCCAGTTAACTTAATGAATCACCCTAACTGGGAACTCATTAAACAAGACTTTCACAATCAAGAACTCGAATATTCAATTCGTACAATCAAGGGAACGAAATATGCAATTTTTGAAATTAGTCGCTATAAAATTGGAGGAATGTTTCCTGTAATCAAAGTGGCTATTGACGAAGAAAAGAATATTATAAGCTCTCCGATGATTACACTTGATTAGTACTTGATAATCCGTCGGAATTTTATCCCTACTTTCGTAAAAACTAACCTGATGAAAGAAGTTAATGAAACTGACAATGCAGTTTCTCACGTGGAAGTTGTCTCGAAGGTGAAGGCCATAAAACCGGCGGTGCTACTGCCCAACGCACTCTCTAACTTAGATTCTGTGGTGTGTAAATTTCATCCAATGATAGATGAAACCATTCCATATAGAAATTTAAGAAGTGTTTTATCCAAAAAAAGAAGTCTTCACAAGCTGATTAAAAAATTGGACGTAAAACAAAGTGCCCGCTATCAGAGAACACCGGAAGACACCTATTGCAACGTATACTCGTTCGACTATTGCTACTTCGCGAAAGTTTATCTTCCGACAGTGTGGTGGACAGATGCTGCGATAAAACAACTGCAAGAAGGAATAGACGTTACACCTGTTTTCAATAAAACAGTTCGTCCTATATACTCCAGTGCCATTCACGACTGGTTCTTCAAATGGGGAGAAAGTTTTGGATGGAAGCAAATGACATCTCTTACTGAAATTCAACAAAGAGTAACCGAAGAAGGTGGCGTGGGAATTATTTGTGCCAAAAGAAAAACTGCAGGTCTCTCGGGGCATATTGTTCCCATAGTTCCTGAAACCGAAAAGAAAAAAGCGTTTCGTGAAAACGGGGAAGTCCTGTTTCCGCTTCAATCACAAGCTGGAAAATTGAATTACAATTATTTTGCTCGGAAAAGAAGAGATTGGTGGAACCACAGTCGCTATTCGTCATTCGTGCTATACTACCACGAATAAATGAACGTGCAGGTCAATTCATATTTCAACAAAAAATTCAGAAATTTTAAAATTATCAATAAGCTCAAAGAAGAATGAAAAATAACCCGATCAAAAAATATTACTGGGGCATTGGGTTAGAAAACGAAACATACCTGCAATTCGAAGAGTCTTTGGAAGTTTCTGGACAGTTCATTCAAGAAAAAATGGGCCGCGAGCGCTACAGTATTGATTACCTCAAATGCTACAAAGAAGGAAGTTTGGAAAATCTTTTGGCTAAAGCTTTCGATACGAATAAAAACTATTCAGTGAGCCAAATGATGAACAGTCACTCGCTTGAAAAGCTCGACATTCATTTTCAACACAAGACCATTCAATCGGCTCCTCCTCTACTCGACAATCCCGATTATGCAGGAAAGTCTATACTCGAGCTCTTCCTAGAGAAACAACCTTTTCAAATTCAAAGCATGCTCACGCAGAAGAACAATCCCATGGGTTCGATCATCTTCGACGGAGACACCATTGAGTTTGTAACGAAATACTACGAGAACAGAACCATTCAAGAATCGTTCAATGAATTGAAAGCGTCGAAGAAAATCTTTCTCGACAAACTGAACGATGCGAAAATTCTTCCGGGGCTACTAACCTATCCTCAATACAACATAGGCATAAACATGTTTATGTCGAATCAAAAGAAACTCGTTCTCTTCAACAACGGAACGTTCCACTTCCACATTACCCTTCCAACATTAGCGGAAGACAGTCGCATTGTCGATTACGCAGCATTTGACCAAGCACATCACAAAGCTATTTATTTGTTACAGTGGTTCGAACCTTTATTCATTGCAACACTTGGCAGTCCGGATATCATGTCTGTGATTAGCGATAAATTCGAGATGGAAGAAAAGTTTGCAGGTGGATCTATGCGCAACGCAATGTCGCGATACACGGGCGTTGGAACTTACCACAAATCAATGCCGAAGGGAAAAGTTTTAACTTTTCCTGTCGATGAATTTAGAAAGCTTTTGAACTTCCAAAAAGAAGAAAACATTTGGTGGCGCGATCGCATTGAATCTGAATTGAGTTATGAACTACTTTCAGATGTGGGATTGGACTTCAATCGAGAAAAGCTTTATCAAAGCGGATACGAATTCCGAAGCTTCGATGAATTCCCAACTGAATATCTTCCTGAAGTATTGCATGCAATCGTTCTCATATCAGAACATGCACAACACGAAGAAGAAATTGAATGGGCAAGCAACAATGTCATTTGGAACAACCTCGTTTTCAAAACACTTACACAAGGATATAAAACAGAAATGAATGAAGATGAGAAGAATGAAATCGTTCGTGTATTCAATCTTCCAGCATCGCTTCAAAATGAATTGAAGGAAGTGAATCGTCTCGACGAATTCTTTTTCCAAATCCTTCAGCGCCTGCATGAGCAACACAACGACAGCAGTGAATACTTGAAGTCGTTCATGTATGAGAAAACAGATGAGGCGCCGCGTTGGGATAATTTCAATCAACATCAAGTTGAGCAACATCTCTCTCAAATAAACAGCTTAAATTAAAATTCATTTTTTTTAATGAAAAACTTTAAACGTTTTTTAATTGTTGTCATCTGCATCGCTATCTGCGGAATTGTAGCTTTTAGCTTGATTACGATTGAAACGAAAGAAGTCGTTCAATCAGCCCCACCTCTTGTCCCAGAAAAAAAAGACTCAGTAGTTGAAATTCCGGTAGATACTTTTTATAACAACATTACCCAATTAATTGGAGGAACTGACACGTTGCTTTCTTACAACAAAAAGTGGGATGCAATTAAGATTAAGCCCTACGCTAAAAATGTGACTAGCAAAACAAAGCGCATTGAAGGCAATCGCCTCATGCCATTAATGGAATGGAATAAAACTAATCTCGAGCGAAACAAAACAAGCGATTCGTCTTTTGCATTTTATCCTTTTTCAGGTGGAGACTTCATTCATTTAAATTGGCTTTATCCGAATGCAACGGAGTACCTATTGGTTGCACGCGAAGATGTGGGATCTGTTCCTAATTTATTGGACCAAAACACCGATTCTGTTTTAAGTTATTTGCATGATGTCGATTTCGTTCTTCGCGACATTTACAGCAAAAGTTATTTTATTACCAAGAACATGTCTACCGACACAAAAGTAGACACTAAGGTTAACGGCATGCTTCCTCTTATTCTATGGGCCGTTTCAAGAACAAATCATGAAGTACTGTCTTTGAATTATAAGAATATAGATGCGAATGGAGTTGCCATAGACGCGGACATAACAAAAGGAAAACCGTCTGCTGTTGTAATTTCAGTTCGACACAAAGTCACTAGAAAAATTAAACGAATCACTTATTTATCTTGCGATATCTCTGACAAGGGGTTCAAGTCTAAACCAAACAACTTCACATTTCTAAGCAATACCATTCCTGCTAAATGCAATAGCTTTGTGAAATCTGCATCCTATTTACTTCATTACGACAGCTTCAAACAAATTCGAGATTTTATACTGAACAAATCTAAATTTCTGGTTCAAGATGATACAGGAATTCCATACAAGCATTTCAATTCGGAAATATGGACTGCAGAGCTATTCGGAAGCTATGTTCTTCCTGTCAAAGATTTTAGTGAGAATTTGTTTCAGAACGACTTATTAAGTGCGTACAAATCTGAGATGTACAAAGGCCCATTGAAGTTTTCTTTAGGCTATCATTGGGGCGGTCAAAACAGACAAAACCAAATGGTCTTTATAAAGCATTAATTTATCGCAATGGTGCTAAGAACAACACTCGTGCTTTTCAACCTGCTGTTATTCTTTGGCACACAATCCGCATGGGCTCAGAGTTCCTACGGAAAAACACAACCTACTCTACTCGATAGTATTCTTGGGAGCAATGGCACTCTTCAACCCGTAATTGAAAAAAAAGATAAATTTCGAACGCAAATTATTTATTCAAGAATTAGCAAAGACTCAAAAGGTGAAATTGTGTTAACGCATTATTCCTTCAATGCAAATGAACAGAGCTACTTCTACCCCGCAAGTCTTGTGAAGCTGCCATTGAGCATTTTCGCCATCGAAAAAATTAACAGTTTAAAATCACACGGTGTTACTCTCCAAAGCAAATTATCGATTGACAGTAATTACACCTGTCAAAAATCTTTGACTATTGATGCATTGAGTAACGACAGTGTACCTTCCATAAAAAACTATATTTCAAAGGCGCTAATCGTAAGCGACAACGAATCGTACAATCGACTTTACGAATTTGTAAGTCCGGGATTCTGTGAACAACGGCTTTCCGAATTAGGCTTCAACAAAGCCCGAATAATATCCAGATTTTCTTCATGCGACAGCACTGAAAACAGACATACAAATTCTTTCAAGTTTTACAACGATTCGAATGACGTAATCTATGAGCAACCGGCTCAATTTTTCGAAAAGAAATATTCGCCACCATTTCAATATATGAAAGTTGGTACTGCACATTATTCAAATGGGAAAGTAGTTAAAGGAGCTAAAGACTTTTCAAAAAGTAATTGCTTCCCACTTAACTACATGCATGATTTACTTATTGAATTGATTTACCCAAGTTTGAATTCCGCTGCGTTTTCAATTACAGAATCAGACCGAGAATATCTCTTGAATTGCTTGTCTTCATCGCCACAGAATTGCGACATAACCCCAATCAAAACGAATGCTGTGTACAATGAATTCATGACGAATTATCTTTATTATGGCGCTCAAAAAAAAGCTGAGAAAAATCCTGATTTAGAAATTCACAACATTGTTGGACAGTCCTATGGCTTCCTCTCTGACATTAGTTATTTTCAAGATTCAAAAAACAATGTTGAATTCTTTCTTTCGGCAGTCATCTATGCAAACTCTTCTGACGTTGTTGGAAATGGCGGATACCAATATGAAACGGTTGGATTTCCATTTCTGCAAGAGCTCGGAAAAACAATTTATAATTTCGAGTTGAAAAACAAAAGCAAGAATTAAATCGCGCCTTTCGATCTTCTGCAGCGTTCACTGCAATACTTCACTTCTTCCCAATTCTTCTCCCACTTCTTCCGCCAATTAAACGGAAGGTTGCACACCACACAAATTTTAGAGGGCAGATTACTTTTCTTCATACCAATTGTTTTTTCACTTTTTTCCAATAAGAAAAGAATGAACCAAACTCACCTCTCACATCTGACATCCAATCTCTTGAATCTTCATGTCCAACGTAATTATTGAGCGGATGCTCCTTGAAATAAAATATTGAATTACTCAATGGCTGAAGCTCACTGAATTCACCAACGTATATCTGGATATTTGGAATATTCTCTTTCGCTAAAGCAATACAAAAATCAATGCACTTCTTCGACACAGGATATTTTTCAAAAACAGAAGGCTCTAAAAGTAAAATACGATTGCCCTTTTCCTCTGCTCGCCAAAGGGCATCTACATTGTAATAATTATAGATAAAGAATGGTTCCGCTGAATTAACCTCTATGTACCTCAGCGAAGGCAGTTCAGTCTGAAGCTCAAAACGCTGCAACTCATCTAGCTCTTTGGGCATTTCAATTTCAGGAAGACGATCATATTCAACATCTAAAAAAGTTCCTTCTTGAGATGTGTTGCAATACTTATTGATGTTCTCTTGATTTGCGAAATACAACTTGTTGCTCTTGGCGCCACATATCCATTGCCAGCTGAGTGCATTGCTTGCCCAATCGCCGTCCAACAAATAATAGTACATCCATTGTGCGGGTTCAATCCAAGCGCATCTTCCCAGGTTCGTTGCCAAAGAAGCGATGTACATTCTAACATGGTTGTGCAAATAACCCGTTGAATAAAATTCTTTAATGGCATTATCAACGGCTTCAATTCCGGTTTTTCCGTTTATGATATTCAAGGGCACTCCATTTCTTTCGGCGCGAGGTTGAGGCTGTCTCAAATCATTATTAATCTCGCTCCCCCTAACTACCCAGATTTGCTGCCAATAGTCTCTCCAAGCCAACTCTTTAAGGAAGGTTTCGATCTCTTCTATGGCGTAACCTCTTTGCATGACTGAATCAAAAACCTGCTTCGTGCTGATAACGCCTCTTGAGATGTATGGAGACAAAAAAGTCACTGCACCAGAAAGGAAATTTCGGCTTCTGCCGTATTGCATTGGATCTATGCCTGCTGCTTTTTCTAAAATTGATTTATAATTCGTTTTAAAACTCATAAGTCTGAATTAAAAAGAATAACATTCAGTGAATTCGAATGTTCGATTCTGCATTCCAAGATTTATATTTACAGTATATGGCAGGTGTAGAAAAACAAATCGACGAACATTTCGATCAACTCGAAGTAACCAAATCAATCGAACTTCAACAGCTTCACAAGCTTATTGTCACAACAAATCCCACCTGCAAATTGTGGTTCGATAACGGGATAAATGATGAAGGGAAAGTGGTAACCAATCCAACTATCGGATACGGTATGCAAACTCTTCACTATGCAAAAGGTGAAACGAAAGAATTCTTTCAAATCGGAATCTGCGCTACCACAACCGGTATTTCAATTTATCTAATCGGACTCAAAGACAAAAACATGCTCAAAGAATCCTTCTCCCCTTCCATCGGGAAAGCAACAATCACGGGCTACTGCGTGAAGTACAAACGCCTCTCCGACTTGAATTCTGAAATACTCGGCAAATTAATCCAATTCGGATTTTCAACAACGTAGTTCTAACAACGTAGTTCAAACAACGAAGTTCAAACAACGAAGTTCCCTACCAAGAAATCGGAGCAAGCCCCCAAGCACTCAACTCCGCATTCACTTTCGAAAACGGCTTCGACCCAAAAAATCCACGATAAGAGGACAGCGGCGAAGGATGAACGCTTTCAATAATTGCATGTTTCGACATGTCAATTAAAACACTTTTCTTCCGCGCATAATCTCCCCATAGAACAAAAACAACATGCGCGTTTTCTTTCGAAATGAAATCAATGGCCGCATTCGTAAATTCTTCCCAGCCCCATTTCGAATGACTTCCTGCCTTGTCTTTTTCCACCGTTAAAACACTGTTCATTAACAAAACGCCTTGCTCCGCCCAAGAAGTTAAATCGGTAGTCCGAGTTAAGTCAATTCCAAATTCACTTTCCAACTCTTTGAAAATATTTCGAAGTGAAGGAGGCGCCTTTATTCCTTGACGAACGCTGAAAGCCAAACCGTGCGCCTCTCCTGTGCCATGATATGGATCTTGTCCAAGAATAACAACCCGGACATCTTTTGGCTTGCACAATGCGAAAGCTTCAAATATTTTTTGTTTAGGTGGAAAACAAATCGAGGAAGCATAGGCTTCCTCGATCTTTTTTTCTAAAGAAAATAAATAATCCTTTCTCGCCTCCTCTTGAAGCAATGAGCTCCACGTTTTTGGAAAGGATTCGAATAACATTACAATTTCACAAATTTCTTATTGAAGGAAGAACCGTCTTTCTTCACCACTTGAATGAAATACATTCCGCTTGCAAAATTGCTTGCGGAAATAATGGTTGAAGCAGCATTTAAATTCATGGTTTCAACCAATCTTCCATCTTGAGTATACACTCGAACTTCTTTTAACAAATCGAATCTTGAGCAAGTCAATGTAAAGCTCTCTTCAACGCGTGTTGGAAATATAGTTAGCTCCAGGAAAGAAACACTCTCCTCCACTCCAACTACACCAAAGCAAGGTTGAACCGCAGCAGTTCCCGGATAAGATCCGTCTATCGCCAAAAGACCTGTTCCAGCAGCGTCTAACCAATCTACCAAATCCTCATTCGCCGGATTCGGATTGCTCGTAAAGTGCTTGTCCATTTTACCATAATAATCCGGCGCCGTTTGCGCGTCACAGAATGAACCTCCGCCTGTAAGTGTTCCAATAATTTGGTGGTCCTTGTTAAACAACGGTGACCCCGAAGATCCTCCTTCTGTTACTCCCCAATTTGTAACCGTTTGAATCCAATTCACTTTCCAGTGATGATTTGCAGTCTGCCATGTTCCTGAATTAACAGTTCCTGCAGTAGAAATCTTTTTCACATCGCCAGCAGGATGGTGAATACAGATTGCTTTCCAACCAGATGCTGATGCCGTTGGCGCAGAAGTGTTCGCGTTCCATCCAGCATAATAAACTGGCCATGTTGCTGGAATAGCTTGAGTCATTTCCAATAAACAGAAATCGCTTCCTGATGAACCTCCACCATCATTCGAATCGGCCAAACGCGTTGTCCCTGTCTTCTGCTGAGCAGATGCGCTAATTCCAGTTCCGCACGCGCTCTTCTGATAGTTGAATCGGACTACAATATTTCCAAAATCAGCATTCGACGAAGATTCTGTGCAGTGCATTGCTGTTAGAACAAATTTCCTGCAATCGTAAGAGGTGTTATTTACCAATGTACCAGAACACAAGCCTACCCCGCCTCCAGCAGGAATACTTAATTTCACAATAGCTCGCATATCATCTGCCCACTCATCTCCTTCAGGACATTTAATATCCACTTCACATGGATCAGATGCGCGCTCGAAGCGGTCATCATGAACATATCTAAAGTAGTGACCAAATCCACGAATATTTAAAACAGGCTGTTCCATTACTTCAAAGGGTTGGTAGTATTCTAAAACTACATCGTCACCAAATACTTCAGGTGTGCGATAATATCCAGACGGAGAATTTTCCTCGCTGTCGTATGGTCCTACAAACAAATCTCTGTCGGCAGTGTAAGCAAATAACTGGGTACCTTCAGGCAAATACAATTGCTTGAAGAACACGTCCATGCTCAATGCACCTGGACTATACACACGCAACTGCCACATCTTATCTCCATTCGGAAAATAAGTCCACTCACCCTCTGTCAGCGCATTCATAGGCTGTTCAATGATCTTTCCATAAATAGGAAGGGTTCCATTTTGATCAGACTCATCGGCCATGGCCCACAATTCTTCGCTAGTCAAGGTCGCAACTTGCACACGCTCTAGACGAGAATTGAAAGATGTATTTGACTCTCTGAATCCAGCTGGTTCTTGAGCCATCACTTGCAGCGACATCAATAGTGCTGCTAAAAAGTATAGTTTTTTCATTTTGCAGATTTGAGGTGGCAAGATAGTCAGTATTTTTGCTTCCTTGACTCTGTTTCCTAAAATATCGCGACTTCTCCTAAAGGCCTACATTGGACCTTTCATCATAACCTTTTTAATTGCTATGTTCATTTTCGAAATGCAATTCATTTGGGTATATCTAGATGATTTGGTTGGAAAAGGAATTGACCCAATCACGCTGCTACAGCTCCTTGTTTATGCAAGTGCGCGAATTGTAAACATGGCTCTGCCTTTAGCCATTCTTATGTCAAGTATAATGACTATGGGCTCGCTGGCTGAAAATTATGAATTGACAGCCATGAAAAGTGCGGGAATGTCACTGAGTCGAATTTTAAGACCGCTGGTATTGTTCATGGTTGCCTTGTCCGTTTTTTCCTTTGTATTTGCAAACAACGTTTGGCCCATTGCTAATTTGAAATTCAGAACATTGTTATTCAGTATTGTTCAACAAAGACCAACACTGAATTTAGAAAGTGGCGTTTTCTATAATGGCATTGAAGGCATTAGCATTCGAGTTCTGGACAAGAACATTGAAACTGGCGTGCTCAAGGATGTTTTAATCTACGATCATAGAAATCAGAATTTAGGAAACCGAACGGTCATTCGCGCTAAAGAAGGCGATATGAGCGAAACAGAAGACAAACGATTTCTTATTCTCACCTTGAAGAACGGTGTTACATACGAAGAGAAAGAAGAAAACAACAGACCGAAAAAAGCTTCCATGCAATCGAATAAAAAGGAAAAGCACATGCCCCTTGTTGCTGGTAATTTTGAAAGCATGGTGCTTCGACTAGATCTGAGCTCACTCATTTTTCAAAAAAATGATGAAGAGGTTTTTCGAAACTCGTTTGAGATGATGACAATTGCTCAGCTTGACAATGCCATTGACAGTCTTGAACTTCAAAAAGACAGTCTGGACAAGGCCATTCAAAATTTTCAAGCCAACAATCAAAACAACAGTTCAGATGTCACTGCACCTGCCGTAACTAGTTCGAAAAACGTAGCTCTCGACAACAAGGCCAAGCAAGCCAAAACGCTGGAAGGAATGAGCGAAGAATTGCTGAATCGAAGCAAATTCATTAACCGACACAAGATTGAATGGCATAGAAAATTCACCTTGGCCTTCTCTTGCATCATTCTCTTTTTTATAGGAGCACCCCTCGGCGCAATTATTCGCAAAGGAGGAATTGGCTGGCCAACCATTCTTGCATTAGGAATTTTCATTCTCTTTGAAATGCTTACCATTGCTGGCGAAAAGATGACCAAAAGCAATATACTTGAACCTGAAATTGGTATGTGGTTAGCGACCTTTGTTACCCTTCCTATGGGAATTTTCATAACGTACAGAGCGCGCATGGAAGGAAAGTGGCAATGGAATATCTTCAAGAAAAAAGGAAATAAAAACAAATCTGAGAGCGTATGAAATTTCTTCAGATTTGTCAAAAGCCGCCGCTACCGCTAACAGACGGAGGTTGCATTGCTTTTCATGCGCTTACCACTGGATTACTTCAAGCGGGGCATAGCGTTAAAGTGTTAACACTATTCACTGACAAGCATGATTTTCTTCCTGAATCAATGCCTGAAGAATATTTAAGAAAAACAGATATTGAGGGAGTATACGTTGACACTAAAATGAATTTAGTGGATGTGTATTGTAATTTCATGACTCGAGATCCTTATAATTTGAGTCGTTTTTTTTCGGTCGATGTTGACATTCGTCTAACGCGATTACTTCAAAAAGAAAAATACGATTGCATCATTCTCGAAAGTATTTTCACTACTCCGTATTTACCCACCATACGCAGAAATGTAAGCACGCCTGTAATCCTTCGATCACACAATGTTGAACATCAAATTTGGGATAAGCTCGCTGTTGGCGAGAAAAATTTCATCAAGAGAATTTACCTTTCCTATCTCAGTAAAAAACTATACATAGCGGAAATAGAAGCGTGGCGCAGTGTCGACGGTGTGGCGTGCATCAGTTACGACGATATGCAATTCACACGAGCACTTTCTCAAAAACCTTCCTACTTGCTCCCAGTGGCCATGTCTATTCAAGAACCCGTTGAGATGACTGGAAATGATCTGAAGGTTTATCACATTGGATCAATGGATTGGTTGCCTAATTTGGAAGCTATTAACGGGTTCATAGAGAATACACTTCCAACCGTATTAAAAGCATTTCCAAATTTTGAATTTCACATCGCGGGAAGAAAAATGCCATCGAGTCTTCATGAAAAAAAAATTAGCGGCATTGTCTCGTGGGGAGAAGTTGAGTGTGCACAGGCTTTCGCAAGGAACTTTCAGATCATGCTTGTTCCCTTGCAATCTGGGTCTGGAATTCGAATTAAAATATTAGAGGCCTTCACTATGGGCATTGCAGTTATTTCTACAGAGCAAGGAATTCGTGGATTGGATGTAGACGACAGAAAAGAATACTACCGCGCAGAAACACCTGAAGAATGGGTTGAGGCTTTGCGCGCCCTGCAAGACCCTGCAGAACGAGAAAGAATAGGAAGAAACGCACAACTTTTCATGGAACAGTCCTACAGCAATTCAAAGATTGTTCAACCCCTTATTCAATTTATCAAATCCCTACCAAAAAGATGAAAATCGTAGTGCTCACTTCGCGCATTCCGTATCCGTTGGAAAAGGGAGATAAACTCCGCATTTTCCACCAAATAAAACATCTTTCAGAGTCTCACGAAATTTGCCTCATCTGCTTGAATGAAAATTCTCAGCGCATTGACACCTCTGTGCTTCAAGAAATGGTTTCTGAATTTCATGTTGTACAAATTTCAAAATGGAAAATACCGTTCCGATTATTCTTCGCTCTCTTTCATAATCTACCTTTTCAAGTTGAATATTTCCTCGAACGAAAAAACAAAAGAGCGATTGAGACTATCATTCAGAAATTTGAACCCAACCACATTTACTGTCAACTCATTCGAACTTCGGAGTACGTCAAAGACCTCTTTCAATTCGATAAAACGCTAGATTACATGGACGCCTTCAGCGCGGCGGCCATGCGAAGAGCAAAGACGGAAAAAGGAATTTCGAAAATATTTTGGAAAATCGAAAATGAACGCGTGAAGAAATACGAGCGAAGCATTTTCGATTATTTCAAACACCACGCTATCATTTCAGAGCAAGATCGAAATCTACTCGCAATTCCTTCCAACAAGAATATTTCTATTGTCCCGAATGGTGTAGACACCTTTCATTTCAAGAATTCCAATCAAAACAAAAAACACGATCTTGTTTTTGCTGGTAACATGAATTACCCTCCAAACATTACTGCTGCCATATTTCTTGTTGAAGAAATAATTCCGAAATTAATTGCACAATTCCCGGAAATCACGGTGCTCATTGCCGGAGCGAACCCATCATCTGACGTTCAAAATTTGGCAAGCGAGAATGTGACTGTTTCAGGTTGGATGAACGACATACGAGAGGCATATTGCGAATCCCGTGTGTTCGTAGCACCCATGTTTATTGGCGCAGGCATGCAAAATAAAATTTTAGAAGCCATGTCAAGTGAGCTTCCTGTTGTTACAACATCACTTGCCGCAGAGGCGTTTCCTGAAAAAAACCTCTCGAAACTCATAGAAGCCAATACGGCTTTTGAATTTGCAAAAGCTATTCAGTATTATTTGTTGAATGAAGCCGCTCAAGAGGAAGACGGAAAGAAAAACAGAATTTATGTGGAAGAAAAATACAGTTGGAAAATCAGTAATCAAAAATTAGATCAATGCATTTCAAATCAATAATTCTCTTAGCGTTTTGTGCTTTAACCTTTCAGGGTATTTCTCAAACGGAAATAGTTATGCTTGGACATGTTGGGCAACGTAACGCTGAAATATGGGTGCATTGGCCGAATGAAGGCGAGAACGTTTCACTTCAATATTCAAATCCCAATTGGAATGGCGGTGAGATATCATTTTCTGTTTTGAAAGAAAAACACCTCAGCAATAAGATTATTCTTTCTTCGCTTCAACCGAGCACGACATACACGTTCTTCCTAAAAAGCAAAAGTTTTCAAACGAAGATTTACGAATTCACCACGCAAGAACTTTGGCAATGGCGAAAAGACGCTCCCCATTTTTCAATTGTATTTGGAAGTTGTGCGTACGTAAACGACACTGAGTTCGATAGACCTGGCAAAGCTTATGGGCAATCTGACTCTATTTTCAATGTCATTTCTGCGTTGAAGCCAAACGCAATGATTTGGGGTGGAGACAATATTTACTTGCGTGAAGGAGACTTCGAAACGCAAGCCAATATGGAGGCTCGATACTTAAAAGCACGGCAAGTTCCTTCCATTCAAAAATTACTTTCAACCTGTCCGCAATATGCTGTTTGGGATGATCACGATTTTGGTCCGAACGACAGTCACTCTTCCTTTCAATATAAGAAAGAGAGTTTGGCCGCATTCAAAGAAATGTGGGGCAATTCAAATTATGGTTTTCCAAAAAATGAAAACAACTGCATCACGGGAAAAGTGACTATAAACGATGTCGATTTATACTTATTGGACAATCGCAGTTTCAGAATTCCACCAGGGACCGAAGGCGTTACCCCACAAATGCTCGGCAAAGAACAGATTCAATGGCTCATTGAGGATCTAAAATCAAGCAAAGCCTCTTTCAAACTTATTGCGGTTGGCAGTCAGGTTCTTTCGTCTGTTGCCGACTTTGAGAATTACGCGAACTACGTAGAAGAAAGAAATTACTTGCTCAATCTTCTTGCGAAGAATAACATTAAAAATGTTGTTTTCTTGACAGGCGATAGACATTTCTCTGAGCTCTCCGAGCTAAAGCTCAGTGGCAACATTCGTGTTTTAGATATCACCGCTTCTCCCTTAACCAGCAAGCCATACAGCAACAGCAAAGAAATTAATTCGAATCGTGTTGAAGGGACATTTCTAGGAGAACAAAACTTTGCGCATATAACTCTCACGGGAACTGCCAAAGAAAGGACAATTGGCATTGCTCTAATTGACAAGAACGGAAAAACGTGTTGGAAAAAATCCTACGCGATAGAGAAGTAAAAAACTTAATTCTTTATTTGCGAATCGTTTAATTGGATTTCGTATCTTTAAAACACCTATACAAGTTTTATATGAGCAAAATTCAATTCGAAATAGAATACCTCGTGCACAGCTCTGCGCACATTCTTTACAATTGCATTAGTAATCCGAGCAGCCTAGAAGAATGGTTTGCTGATACTGTAAATCAAAAAGGCGAGTCTTTCCAATTCAAATGGGATGACGAAGAACGAAATGCAAAACTTCTTTCAACAAAAAAAAATCAGTATATCCGCTGGCAATGGGATGAAAAAGAATTCGCAGATACATTCTTTGAAATGCGCATAAAAATGGATGAAATGACAAACGGCATTGCACTTTACATAACCGATTTTTGCGATGAAGGAGATGAAGAAGATGCGCGAATGCTTTGGGATTTAGCCATCGACGACCTGCATAGAGTCATAGGAAGATAATCAATTCCATTTCTTATTGTTTTTTTCTTTCTTTCATTCGCATCTTTGCATACATGAGACAAATCTTTCTCTTTTTTTCCTTTTTACTGATTGCATTGAATTCACTCGCTGTGCGGGTTTTCATAGATCACCAATCCTTTTACAGTCCTGAAACCGGTCCTTATTTGGAAGTTGTATTTTCCTTTGAAGGGAAATCAATGAAATCTATCAAAAATTCTGAGGGGCTTTATGTAGCTCAATCAAAGTGCAATGTTATTCTTTCTCAAGGAAATAAAGTTATTCGTTTCGCTAAATTCACCGCAAGCAGCACTCCCAATTTACTGCCTACGGCGCCTGATTTTATGTCTGTGGAAAGATTTCCACTAGCAGACGGAACCTATCAGATGGAGATTGAAATAACAGATGCTAACGACTCATCGGCTGCACCACTGAAACACACTGAAACTATCGAAATCACGCACTTATCAGAGGGCTGCTTTTTTTCCGAGATTGCCTTTGTAAGCGCATTCACAAGTACCATTCAAGAAAATGCTTTTAGTAAGGCGGGATACGATCTTATTCCTTACGTTTCCAATTATTACCCTTCCTCATTAAATGGACTAATCCTGTACGCCGAGCTCTATAATTCTAGAAAGCTCTTAGGAAAAAAAATTAGCTTCGCATATTCCATTTGCATAACAGACGCCCTTCAAAATGAAGTGCCGAGTACAAAGCGCATCATTCGCGCCGAAGCTGAAGAAGTCCTTCCTCTCATTCAAACCATAGACATTAGTAATCTCATTTCGGGAGATTACAAGGTTAAATTGGAAATGCTTGATCGTGAAGGAAAAGTGGTCTGTACTCAATTCAGAGATTTCTCTCGAAATAAAATCTTAGAGAACGCCTACACACCACCGACTAGCCTAGACATATCCAACACCTTTGCAGCTCGTTATACCAATAGCGATTCGCTCTACGCTCACATTCAATCTTGTTTACCAATTGCTGAAAGTGTCGAACGCAATACCATAGACAATATCTTAAGCAATGTAAATCTTCAAACACGTCAGAGTTTTATGTATACTTTTTGGTACCGCAGAAATTCTTCGAATCCAGAAAAAGCTTGGAACGACTATTACCAAGATGTGCGTGCTGTTCAAAAAGAATTTGGGACCAAGATTAAAGCGGGATGGCAAACAGATCGCGGACGTGTTTACCTGCAATACGGCAAGCCAAGCACTCGAATTATTCGTAATAACAATCCTAACTATTGGCCCTTTGAAATCTGGCATTACTACACGACCAATACTGGACTGCGCGACAGAAGATTTCTATTCTACAACACCACGTTGAATTACGACATGGAATTACTTCATTCCGACATTCCAACTGAAACAAAAAATTA
>Ga0114981_10000299_pt1 | contig 31570 bp, 25 predicted proteins | sample S_140806_MF_Meta_FD_87028 | JGI IMG/M metagenome (GOLD analysis project Ga0114981, IMG submission 87028) | Freshwater microbial communities from Lake Simoncouche, Canada to study carbon cycling - S_140806_MF_MetaG | ecosystem: Environmental > Aquatic > Freshwater > Lake | place: Lake...
AGCACGACAATTGCAAACCCTGTCGCTTCACCTAGCGTGACAACAACTTACACAGTAACAGTGACAGATGCGCTGGGTTGTGTAGCTACGGATGTCATTACTATTACTGTGAATCCGTCTCCACTTTCTGTGTTCACGTATTCACCTGCCGTAATTTTCATTGATAGTACTTATAGCTTTACTGACAATTCAACAGGTAATGCAACTACATGGTTATGGACATTCGGTGATAACGGTACGTCTACACTGCAGAATCCTACACATACCTACAATACAGCAGGCTTGTTCCAAGTTTGTCTCATTACTACCAACGGAAGCAACTGCAGCGACACCGTATGTGCATTCGTTGATGTGAAGCCACAGGATATTGAAGTGCCAAACGTGTTCACGCCAAATGGAGATAACACTAACGATCTACTTGTATTTGGCAACTTGGAATATTTCCCAAATACACGCTTGGAAGTGTATGACCGTTGGGGCGTTCTCGTATATGAGAATTCCAGCTATTTGAATGATTGGAATGGTAAGCGCAAAGGCAATGCCGGCGACTGCACAGATGGAACCTACTACTACATTCTTTCTGGTCCAAATTTGAAAGAACCGATCACAGGATTTGTCTCCTTGATTCGCGGAAAATAAAGTCACTTGATTATACGAAAAGGGAGATTCGCATGGAGTCTCCCTTTTTTTTGGAAGTTATCGTGCGTATTAGTGCAGCTATTCACAATCTACTATGAATAGATAATCCAGAATAATAGTGGCAGCAATGAGCATCGTTGTAGTTTTGACTTGAGAATTAACTAGCATGAAGAACAAAATGAAGTCGGTATTCCAGTCGCTTATGCGGTTCACACTGTTCTCAGTTTTATTCAGTGTGCTTCTGGTTGTGGTGCTGAAATGGATTCCTATTGCGTGGACACCTTTGATGTTCTTTCGCGAAATCGGTGATGATATTCCAGAAAAAACACCAATACGACACACATGGGTTGATGCGAATTCAATTCCTACTTCAATGGAGCTTGCTGTAGTCTGCACGGAAGATCAGCGTTTTTTGAATCATCACGGATTTGACTTTGAACAAATCAAAGCAGCGATGGAAGATTCTGAAGAGGGTGGAAGAAGCAGAGGCGCGAGTACAATCAGCCAGCAAACTGCGAAGAATGTTTTTCTATGGCCCACCAGCTCATGGATCAGAAAAGGATTTGAGGTATGGTTCACGGTTTTGATTGAAGGAATTTGGGGAAAGGATAGGATTATTGAAGTGTATTTGAATTCTATTGAGTTCGGACCAGGAGTATATGGTGTAGAAGCAGCTTCACACCACTTCTTCAAGAAACCTGCTATATCGATGTCGCATGCAGAATGTGCGCGATTGGCAGTCGTGCTTCCAAATCCATTGAAATACAATGCAGGTAAACCCGGTAAGTATGTCAATAGAAGACAGAATTGGGCCTTACAACAAATGCAGAATTACGGATACGACATGGAGTTAACAAGAACCTCCACAGACGAACCAGGGGACAATCCAAAGAAGAAACCAAAGAAAAAGTCAAAATGAAAAACGCGTTTCTGTTGATTCCTGTTTTGATTTTACTCTCCTCGTCGTGTACTCATTTTTATTCTCCACATTATCGCCATGTTCGAAAAATTGATGCGCATTATGTAGCTATTGCACCAGAACAGAAACCAAAGGAGATAATCGTTGTGCAGAGCAAATTAGATTCTAGTATTTCAGAAGTCAGCTCCTTGAATGTGGCTTCCGATTCATTGGTTCCAAATCATTTCGCTTTAGCTGGTAACACCTTGGTTGCACAACCCATGTCAACTTCAAACATTGCGGTCACTAAACCCGCTCATCGCTTGAAAGAGCACGTGAGAACGATTGGTCATCATACGCTTCCACGCAATTGGACATTATTGATTTCAATTGTGTTTGTGGTCCTAGGTATTACACTCTTGTTTTACGCAGCAGGAATATTATTTGCAGCACCACTACTCGTGCTACTAAGGTGGTTTTTCTCAGCACTTCTAACTGCGCTAGCAATAAAACTAATTGTTCGGGGTGTGTCGATGTTTGTCAATCATTTCCGCAATCCAAAATTGTACAAGGAGAAAGGGTAATTACTTCACACGAAGAATCAACAATCCGTCGCGGACAGGCAGCAACAAAGGCTCTACACGCGTGTCGCTGCTTGCGGTATCATTGAAATGCATCAACGCACGAGTTTCTTTGTCATTCTCTTTTACTGGCCCCACCACTTTTCCGCTCCACAGCACATTGTCAGCTATAATGAGTCCACCAGATTTCATTTTGTTGATGACAAGATTGAAATACAACAAATAGTTTTCTTTGTCGGCGTCAATAAATACTAGATCAAATTGCTGTTGCATTTCTGGAACATAATTGCGCGCGTCCGCTTGAATGAGATGGATTTGGTTGCTATAAGCGGAGCGATCAAAGTACTTTTTGGCAATCAAGCTTGTTTCTTCATTCGTATCAATGGTGTACAATTTTCCGTTAGCACGAAGACCCTCCGCTAAACACAAGCTGGAATAACCCGTGAATGTTCCGATTTCCAGTATGTATTCCGGCTTCACAAGGTGACTCAGGAAACTGAGCACGCGTCCTTGCAAATGACCCGAGAGCATACGAGGCATTGTTGTTTTTAAGTGAGTTTCTCTGTTCAATTCGGTAAGTAGTGCAGGTTCAGTTCCCGAATGATGTGCCGAATAATCTTCAAGGTCTGCATGAATGAAGTTCATGGATGCTAGGTTTATTGTATAAAGAAAACTAAAAGTAGTGAAACGCGACTATCATCTTAAATCGAAGGTTTAGGGTGATAATAGAGCAATTGAGCGAATAAAATGGCCCAAAGTCACAATCTAACGTCTGAAATAGATAAAATTTATTAAATTTCGCTCTTTACAAAACTATTTCCCTTTCTAAATGGCAAGGACAGGAGGGTTTTACGTGTATTTCAATTTTTCATGAAATGATGAATTTCAGGTACTTATTATTGTTGGTTTTAATTCTGCTATCGCCTTTTGCATTAAGTGCTCAAAAGCGAGATAGACATAAGGCGAAGCTTGAAGAAAAGGCTTTGGATAATGGTGAGTTTTATTACGCTGAGAATAATTACTTACGAGCTTTACCTTATTATCAAAATCTAATCAAAATCGACAGTCTCAATCCTTTTTATCATTATAGGGCTGGAATTTGTTATCTGTATAAAAATGATGAGCGTGAAAAGGCAGTAGTTGAGCTTGAGAAAGCGAAAATGATGGATCCGAAATTGGAGCTAATTGATCTTTACCTTGGACGTGCCTATCATGCAAATTATCGATTTGATGATGCAATTAAGTCTTTTCAGATGGCTTTGAGTGATGCGCAAATCAAATCAAAAGAAGTTTCACAAATTCAGCTTTACATTTCTTATTGCGAAAACGGAAAGAAGTATACTACAGATTCGGTCGAAGTTGATATTAGGAATGTAGGGAGCAGTTTAAATACCTCTGCTTCCGAATATGTGCCAGTTGTTACGAGTGATGAGAGTATGCTCATATTCACATATCGTGGACCGCAAAGCTTGGGTGGATTGCAAGATGCTAAATTTCGGCCGGATACATCTGGGGAATATTATGAAGATATTATGATGTCTTCTCGGGTTGGTAATAACTGGTTAAGTCCCGAGCCAATCACTTCTCTGAATTCTAAGGCGCATGACGCAAGCATTGCTTTGTCTAACGACGGACAAATTCTCTATATTTTCAAGAGTACGAATAAAGACGGTGGAGATATTTTTCAAAGTATTTTGATTGGTTCTGTTTGGACAGAGCCGACCCGTTTGGGCTCGAATATTAACACCAAGTATTGGGAAGGGAGTTGTTCTCTGTCCAGTGATGGTCAGTTACTGTATTTCGCTAGCGACAGGCCTGGTGGATTCGGTGGTCGAGATATTTATGTATCCAGAAAACAGTCCGATGGAACGTGGGGGGTAGCGCAAAATCTTGGTCCTGATGTGAATTCCTCAAACAACGAGGATGCACCGTTTATCCACCCTGATGGAATCCATTTATTCTTCAGTTCGGATGGAAAAGGTTCTATGGGTGGCTACGATTTGTTCTACACGAAGACGGAAGGTGGAGTATGGGCTTCACCAATCAATATGGGCTATCCGATTAATACACCTTCCGACGAACGCTATTATGTATTGACTGCTGATGGGCTTACGGCCTATTACTCTTCAGATAATAAGGGAGGTTTCGGCCGCGAAGACATTTACACGGTAGCACCGGGCTTTCAAGGAGAATTGCCTGTTCTTGCGTTGATTGTTGGATTTGTCACAGTAAACGGCAATCCTTCAGAAGCCAAAATTACTGTTAGTGATTCATTGACCGGCAACAAATACGGAGAGTATCTCTCGAACGCAACAAGTGGAAAGTATTTGATTGCGCTAAGACCGGGTAACACGTACAAGGTTGCGATCGAAATAGACGGTGAACAACCATTGTTCGAGTACGTTAATGTAAAAGACATAGATACCTATATTCAAGTGAATAAGGATTATAACTTCTCACTCGATTCTTTGGGCGGTGATTCAACTTCTCGTTTTCATGCCGTTCTGACAGACTCCGTAGATATCTTGCAGAAGAAGTTTGATCTTGAACTTCAGAAAGTGAAGGAGGAAAGTAATGACATTGTGTATGAGCGTCGGATGTATCAAGAAGTCCTTAACAAGCACGGAAATGATTACGATTCAACCTCCTCTTATGTCGTTGAATTAGGAACATTTGTTAAACCTGCAGATTTCGACTCAGCTAATGTTGCAAGTGTAGGATCAATTCACCTATCCGTTACACCTGAGGGCTATTATCGCTATACATTAGGGCCATTCAAAACGCTCCTCGAGGCAGAAAAGTATCGATTAAACGCTGTTTCAAAAGACACGTCTCTTTCATCAACTTCTGAGGTTGTGGTTGTGAAAAACGGAGAACGTAAAACGATTCCTTCTGTGCATAGAAATGAATACCGTCGCAAAGGATACGTGCCGCGTGAAGATACACGAGTGATACGTCCACGACTGAATTCGATGGCTGTTACAAACACCAACAACACGCGGACTACTAACGACACGCTCATCAAGGATAACGGCACTTTTCAAGCTGCTGGATTAACCTACAAGCTGGAACTTGGCGCAGTAACCGACTCTACACAGTTCGATCGAAAATACTGGGAGCAATTTGGTAAAGTAGAGAAACGTGTATATCCGGATGGAACTATTCGTTATACAATGGGTCCGTGGAATACACTGAAGGAAGCAGAAGATTATAAGGCCTACTTGATTTCCAAAGACTCCTCTGCGGAGAATTCTATCGTGACGATATTCTATTTCGGTCAGCGGAAAACGGTGCAAGAGTATTTTGATAGCGCACCATGCAATGGAGATCCCTTGGATTTAACGTGGTTCAAAGGAAAGTCGCTTAATGACACAGCAGTGTACAACCGTTTCTTGAAAGTGACCGGAAACTATTGCAGCAGCGAACTCGTGTACACTATACAAATTGGAGCGTATCGTCATCCAGAGAACTTCAAGTATCCACAATTGTCTGAGTTTGGACCAGCACAGATCAAGGAGTCTCCGGATGGGATCACTCGCTTTACGTTGAAAGAATTCAAAACAATTCTTGAGGCGGAGGAATTCCGACAAGTGTGTATCAAGCGTGGAATTCGCGATGCATGGATTACCGCAGTGTACAACGGAGAGCGAAAAACACTGGAAGACTTGATCGAGAATAATTTCTACGGGAAAGCTATTCAATAAGAAAATTGCGTCACGATTATTTGGCTGCTTTTCTCGGAATGAGTACAAAATTCATCTCATTCGTTAGATGATTTATTCTCACAATCATTCGCAATTGACGATTATGCGTGTCAATTAGATTGCAGGTGCCAAGGCCAACATCTTTTCCGCAACTCATTTTCGGGAATTGAATCTTCAACGCAGCAAGTGCATTACTGATTTCCGTCTTACCACTCACGTATACAAAAACGTAACCCAATTCTCCGTCGCAAAACTCGTACTCGATGCGTGATGCAGTGAATCCAGTAAGCTTTAATTCTTCTTTTGGGCGGTAGTACATCTGACAACGAGAATTGCGCAAATAAAGTGCAGTATCTGTGTACGAAGAGGACGAGTCCATGAGTAACTGAGCACCCTGCATCGTTTCGAGCTTCATTCCATACTTCACATTCGTCAAGCCCAAGAAATCTAGCGACTGCGCATAAGCCGTTGCATTCATGATCAGGAATAGAAAAATGATGGAAAGGAAGTTCTTCATTAATGTAAAAGTACGAATTGTAACGCTAATCAAATTTCATGCGATAAACGGCTACAACAACATAGCTGGTGCATCATATATGCCGTGTTTTGTGATTTCCATCATTCTGTACGGATTTTGTAATGGTGTGAAACCGTATTGTGTATACAAAGAATGCGCATCGAGCGTGGCCAATGAAAATCGGCGTAACCCTTGAAGTGCTGGATGGTTCATGATATACTTCATCAGCAATTTGCCAGCGCCTTGCTTTCTGAAATTTTCGTTGATGATCACATCGCAGAGATACGCAAATGTGGCTTGATCAGTAATCACGCGAGCAAATCCGATTTGACGGTCGGTTGAATATACTCCGAAGCAGATGGAATGAGCAATCGATTTTTCGACAACTGATAATGGAATATTCTTCGCCCAATAACTCGCTGATAATTCACTTTGAATGAATGCAACGTCGAGTTTTGATTTATCTTCTGAAATAGTGAATGATGTTTTCATAACGTAGACGTTTCAATTCTCGTCTTCATCCTCCAAATGAAACTTGTGCAGAAAGCGATGCACAATAGGCGCAAGGAACACTGCTACAGTTGTCAAAAATGCAATCCCACTGAACAACGCATAGAATGAAGCGAAAATTTTAGCTGCTTCAGAATGCATTGGATCTACTGGACCCATTCCTGTGAGAATCATGGATGAATTGAGAAGTGCGTCTACCCAGGGCAGATCACAAATAAAGTGATAGCCTAATATACCGACGAAAAGACTAACTGCTATAAGCACCCCACCATAAATAAAGCTCCTTAGAACCTTACGATAGTAATCTTTTCGCGGGATCAACGGACCTTTTTTTAAACGTGTCATTATTGGTTCTCTTGATTATCTACGAGTGCAATTCTGTATCCGTCTGGACTGAGTGCGATACGGGTAATGGCTTTGATGCCGAATCCTGACAAATCAGAGATCAGATTCCATTCTGTGCTTACACCAATTTTCCACGAGTAGATTTTTGATCCTGATCCCATGATGATAAATCCGCGCTTGTCTAGAGCAAAGTCTTCCGATCCTTCCAAACATGGAATTGCAGCGAAATCTGTCGACTTCACACCATCTCCATCTGTAGCTTTGATCCACAACTTTCCATTCTCATCGGCTTGTGTATACAATAATAATTTTCGCTTTGGTGTTTTGTAGGTAGCCATACAACGCCCAATATTGCTGGTGACAATCTTGTTGGCTCCTGAACGTGTATCGCACAAAACCAATGTAACTGGTGTCGTCAGTTGAAATAGGAAAACAGTATTAGCATCGTACCAGCAGTGATAACCCACGCCGTACAATTTGGGCAGAATGACTTTCGATTTCAGTGATGATTTGTTGTAACGCCAAAGTCGCTGAGAAGAATCGGCCTCAACTACAACGGCAGAAATATATTTTCCTCCGAACATGTACGTTGGTGAATATTCACTCACTGCAGTTTGTGTTAGGCGGTTGCTTATTTTTCCATTTACATCATAACGGTAAATTTCTGTTTGTCCGTTTTCTCTTTCTGATGTCCACAACATATATCCACCATTTTCTGAAAAAGAAGGCTGACTATCATAACCTTTATGGTTACTGATATTGGCTCCAGAAACGATATTGTATTTACCTGTTTCGAACGTGTAATTGAACAACCATACGTCAGTGCCGGAAGGTAATCCGGAGAAACTGGTAAAGGCCGTTGTTGAAACTACTAATACGGCAGAAAGAATGTAGATGTACTTTTTCATTGGCGAATGAGGAACTTATACCCTGTGGGACATAATGATGCTAAAATAAGGATTTAACAGCTTCTGAAGCGAGCGCTGACTTGAGGTATGATTTCCGTATATTTAGTCCAATGAGAACATGGCTCTTCATCTGCTGCCTAATCTTGGTTGTGTCTTGCAAGAGAGAGGGCGATATAACTGCTCCGACTGTGAATATTGTGTTGCCTGTAGACGGATTGCAAGTCAATGTGACGGATATTATTCATGTGAAAGTAGATATCGCGGATGATGCGGCATTGTCGCGACTTGAAGTGCGATTGGTCACTACTTCTCAAATAGCCGTAATGCCGGTTGTTCAGCTGAATACGAGTGGAACAGGAGGGAGTCTCGAGATGGATTATCCTTTGGATGATATTACCTTGGAGAGTGGACCGTATTATCTGGAAGCAAAAATATTTGACGAAAGCGACAATGAATCGCACGATTTTGTGCTTGTGAATATTACTGCTGTACCTAAAGTATTACAAGGCGTTTTCGCTGTTACAACGGGTTCTGGTTTCGCCGATATTCACAAGATCAACGCGTCATGGACTTCTGTAGTACTGGGAAGTTTTCAAAGTGACTTTACCGATCTGGGAGTAAGTTCTTGGTGGCAACAAGTAGGTATAGCCGGAGCGTATACCGGCATGTTCAGATGCATTAGTCTTGATGGTGTGCGGCCAGGTTGGACTGTTAATGCCATTCCGAGCGCTGGACCTTTCTGGGGTGGTGTTTTTACCGATGGAAAAGATTGGTACTTGAATTTTCGTTCGGATGAATTTCTGAAGAAGTATGCGTATAGTGGTTCTTCTGGAATTTCCTATACGGCCAATACTGGATATCATTTTAGGAATAGTACTTTTTCAGGCGAAAAATTGTTCGCAGAAACGGAAGATTTCGCAGGAACATCTCGACTGATGAGCGTGTTTTTTAATGGTGGAGGAGCCGTGCAACAAGCGGTGATGAATGTTCGATCGGTGGCAATTCTTCCACGTGATGCAACAACCGTGTATGTAGCTGGAAACAACAACGGACAAGGTAAATTGTTGATTTATGATTACGACCTCAATGGATTTTGGGAGCCCATCGCTTTACCGTCAGGACAAGTTTTATCCGCAACGCAAATTGATGTGAATACGTTGTTGATCGCGATGGATAATGGTTTCATTTACAAATTCACGTATGCGCCTGTTGGGTTGCTACAATGGACAGGCGCTACTGCACAGCATATCCGTTATGATGAAGCTGATGGAACCGTAATTACCGCAGAAGGAGTTTCTGTAAAGCAATACGATTATCCTGGCGTGAATGTTCTCCACACGGTGACTTTACCCGACACTGCTCAGGATATTGAACTCTGGTATAACCGTTAATTGAAAATTACTCAATCACCACACCCATCTTGCAGAACTTATCGATACGTTGAGCAATGCGGTCTGTAGGTGTGAGTTTAGAGAGTTCTGCAATTGTTTTTAGGATAACTTCTTTCGTCGTTGCGAAAGTCTCATCCCAATTGGTATGTGCACCACCGATTGGTTCAGGAATAATTCCATCGATTAATCCTTGGCTAAGCATATCGTCGCCAGTGAGTTTTAGTGCTTCTGCAGCGCGCTCTTTGAAATCCCACGTTCTCCAAAGAATTGTCGAACAATTTTCAGGAGAGATTACGGAGTACCAAGAGTTTTGCAACATCAACACGCGATCTCCGATTCCTATTCCGAGTGCACCACCCGAAGCTCCTTCACCGATAATGATGCAGATTACAGGAGCCTTCAAGCGCGACATCTCCAAAAGATTTCTGGCAATGGCTTCACCTTGTCCGCGTTCTTCGGCTTCTAACCCAGGAAATGCGCCAGGCGTGTCAATCAATGTTACAATTGGTTTGTTGAATTTCTCAGCGAGTTTCATCAATCGCAATGCTTTTCTGTATCCTTCCGGGTTAGGCATTCCGAAATTGTGATATTGACGCTGTTTGGTATTGCGACCTTTCTGCTGACCAATAAACATCACGGTTTTTCCATCCACTAATCCAAATCCTCCGATCATCGCGTGGTCATCTTTTACCGTACGATCTCCATGCAATTCAAGATATTCTCCATTGGTGAAATACTTGATATAATCGTTGGAATAAGGACGGTCTGGATGACGTGAAACTTGCACACGCTGCCAAGGAGTAAGCTGGCCGTATATTTCTTTCTGCTTTGCAGCAATTTTTTCTTCAATTTCTGCTAATGATGAAGTGACGTCAACACCGTTCTTCTCCGCAGTTTGCTTCATCTTATCGCGCAATTCAATTAACTCCGCGATCGGTTTTTCAAAATCCAGGTAGTTCATAATTCACTGTACTGTTTGAATGATCAATTGACCTTCTGATTCTTTTGTCCTTTTGTCGAGCAAACGAACGGGGGCAAAGTTAACAATTCCACAAGAATAGGGATTGTTCAGAAAAACCGCTGAAAATCTGATATTTCGATCTTTTGAATTCGCATTCTTGCATTCAGGAGACCAAAAAAACAGACTACTTTCGCAGCAATGATTGTATTTCCTCACGCCAAAATTAATCTTGGACTGCATGTGACAAGCAAGCGATCCGACAGTTATCACAACATTGAAACGGTGTTCTACCCGATTTCATGGTGCGATATCATGGAAATTCTTCCTGGTGAAAAGCATACTTCTGGAATTGAAGTGCATTTAAGCGGATTACCCGTGCAAGGGAAGCATGCCGATAATTTGTGCGTGAAGGCGTATTACCTTTTGAAGAATGATTATCCAATACCTGCGTTGAAATTGTATTTGCAAAAGCAGATTCCAATGGGTGCGGGATTGGGCGGAGGTTCGTCTGATGCTGCAGCATTTATCAAAGCGGTCAATGAATTGTGTTCATTGGATATGTCGGTTACCGAGATGCAGAATTATGCAAAACGTCTCGGCGCCGATTGTGCTTTCTTCATCGAAGGTAATCCTGTAGCTGCAGTTGGTCGCGGTGATGAGTTTAATCCGATAAATGTTTCACTAGACGGATATTTCATTTACGTGGTGCATCCTGGCATTCATGTGTCAACCGCAGAAGCGTATGCAAATGTGATTCCTGAACTTCCTTCGTTTCGAATTCCAGATATTCTTTCGAATGATCTATCGACATGGAAGAATAAACTCGTGAACGATTTTGAACGTAGTGTATTCGCTGCACATCCTGCAATTGCCTCCATTAAGCAAAAGATGTACGACGCTGGAGCAATTTATTCATGCATGAGTGGTAGCGGATCCGCTGTATTTGGAATTTTCACTGAAGAACCAAAAGCTATAGCTGAGTTTGCGGGAATGAATGCGTGGATTGGTCCGTTGAGATAGAAGTTAAATCTACTTCTGTGCTTTCTTGATCATTAGTGCGGCAATCACAGCGAATATGGCGTTCGGTATCCAAACAGCTATATATGCTGGCAGCACACCTGATGAGGCATAAGACGTGAACAGCTGCATGAAGATGATGAAAATAAATCCAATCGAAATTCCTATTGCCAACTGCATACCGATTCCTCCGCGCACTTTTCTGCTGGATACAGCTACACCAATGAGCGTCATGATGAATGTTGCAAAGGGGAACGCCAATCTTCTGTGCTGTTCAATTTCATAAAGATGAACATTGGACGAGCCTTTGGTCTTTTCATTCGTGATGTATTGCGCCAATTCCACAGAGTTCATGCTTTCCATTACGTTTTGCGCGCGACTGAAATCTTTCGGTGAGAGATTGATCACCGTGTCAATCCTATCGCCTTTGAAAAGTCGTTCTTTATCGCCTTTGATATAACGACCCGTGTAATTCAAAATACTCCAGCGTGAGGTCAAACTATCCCATTTGATTTCATTCGCTGTGATCTTTAAGGTCATTTTTAGACCGTCAAATTTTTCCAACGTAAATCGCGAGCCGGTGTTCTCATCGCTATCGTAGCGTTCCATGTAAATGAATGTTCCTGGGGCTACCTGACGATGGATGTTGTGATCTTGGTTGATGTATCGAGATCCAACATATTTCGATTCAAAATCCAGACGAGTTTTGTTCGCTTCTGGAATTAGATAATTACTTAAGTAGAGTGAAAGCACTGCGATAATAGTCGCCCCAATCATGTAGGGTCTGAGCAATCGTCTGAAACTGATTCCAGAACTGAGCATGGCAACAATTTCAGTGCGTGCTGCGAGTCTTGACGTGAAAAATATCACAGCAATGAACGTGAACAAGTACGCAAACAAATTCACGAAATACGGAATGAAATTCAGGTAGTAATCAAAAATGATTTCGTGAATTGGAACATCATGTGAAATGAAGTCTTCTATTTTTTCGGAGATATCAAATACAATGACTATGCAGATGATGAGCAGGATCGAAAAGAAGAACGTCCCGAGAAATTTCCTCAGAATGTATCTATCGAGTATGGGTAAGATCCTGGAGAGCAAAACTAGAGTCGGTTACGTAATTGTGGAATCAAAGCATTTTTCCAATCAACAAATGTACCATCCAGAATACGTTGTCTGGCTTCTTTAACAAGACTTAAGTAAAATGCCAGATTGTGCACGGAGCCAATCATTCCTCCAAGCATTTCATCGCTGTGTACAAGATGTCGTAAATAAGCTTTGCTGTATTGCTGGTCGACCCAAGCAGTTCCGTCTTCATCGAGTGCTGAATGGTCATTTCTCCAGCGTTCATTGCGGATATTGATGATTCCTTTGCGCGTAAAAAGCAATCCGTGACGAGCATTTCGTGTTGGCATTACACAATCAAACATGTCAACACCAAGTGCGATGCATTCCAGTATATTTTCGGGAGTGCCCACTCCCATGAGATAACGTGGCTTTTCGACAGGAAGGATTGCTGTTACAAGGTCAGTCAACTCGTACATTTCTTCTGCTGGTTCACCTACTGATAATCCACCAATCGCATTGCCTTCGCGACCTTGTTCAGCCACAAATTCAGCAGAATGTTTCCGCAAGTCTTTGTAAACACTTCCCTGAACAATAGGAAACAGTGTTTGAGAATGGCCATATCGTGGTTCCGTAGAATCAAATTGTTTGATGCAACGCTTCAACCAGCGATGCGTCATGCCCAGAGAGTTCTTAGCGTACGAATATTCGCATGGATAGGGTGTACATTCATCGAAAGCCATGATGATATCGGCTCCAATGCTGCGCTGAATGTCCATTACATTTTCAGGAGAGAACAGGTGCTTCGAGCCATCTATGTGTGATTTGAATTCAACGCCGTTCTCATTCAGTTTGCGAGTGTTGGATAACGAATAGACTTGAAATCCGCCACTATCGGTAAGAATAGGCTTGTACCATCCGTTGAATTTATGCAGACCACCAGCGCTTTCCAGCACGTTCGTTCCAGGACGCAAGTACAAATGGTACGTGTTGCCCAGAATGATCTGCGCCTTGATATCTTCTTTCAGTTCACGTTGGTGTACAGCCTTCACTGTTCCTGCTGTACCAACAGGCATGAAAATGGGCGTTTCAATCTGACCATGGTCGGTCGTAATTACTCCCACACGCGCTCGCGAATGGAGATCAGTATGTTGCAGTTCAAATTTCACTGCGGCAAAGTTAGGGGTTTATTGGTTCACGGTTCATGTTGAACAATCAACGATCCGCTCGATCCAACTTGTTAATTATTTTGTTCAAATCCCACTTTAATTTTTCAGTTGGCCCTATGCATCAAGGCTAACTTTGACCACATGTTTGATTTACACCAATTGCTTGAGGTTTCCATCGGAATGATTGTTTTCTGGTGTTTGGTGCTGGGTTTTGTACTCCTCTTGATTTATTATTTCTATTTCTTCATTCGTTTGGCGGTGTTTAAGTCTTCACCGGTCAGGAATGAAGCTACACCATTGGTATCCATCGTCATTTGTGCCAAGAACGAAGATGATAATCTACCTAACTACTTGCCGCTCATCCTAGAACAGGATTATCCGGCGTATGAAGTCGTGGTGGTGAATGATTGCAGCTACGATCTTACGGGAGATGTGCTCGAGGAGTTCGGAAAGAAGAACAAGAATCTCAAGATTGTGACCATCAAGGAAGATGAGTATTACCAACATGGTAAGAAAGTGGCGTTGATGATGGGCATCAAAGGCGCGACCCATGAACTATTGTTGCTCACTGATGCGGATTGCAAGCCATCTTCTAATCAATGGTTGAAATCAATGGTGAGTCGATTCGATTCGAAGACAGAAATTGTTCTAGGGTACGGACCTTTTATTCCGCAGAAAGGTTTTCTTAATCGGTTGATTCGCTTTGATGGCGCAATGATTGGTATTCAGTATCTCTCGTTTGCTCTGGCGCGCGTTCCGTACATGGGGGTCGGACGCAATTTGGCATACCGCAAGGATCTGTTCTATAAAGTGAAGGGATTTGCTTCGCATTACCACATTCCTTCTGGAGATGATGACTTGTTTGTGAATGAAGCAGCGACCAATTCGAACGTGTCAGTAGTCATTCAAAAAGATGCATTCTGCTTTACAGAAGCCAAGACAACGTTTCGTCAATGGTGGATTCAAAAACAGCGTCATTTGCTTACGGGCAAACGTTATAAAGGCAAGCATAAATTTCTCCTCGGACTGTATGTTTTGTCGCAATGGATTTTCTTCGCAGCATTTACTACCGCACTCATTCTGCAATTCCAATGGATGGTGGTTACTGGAATTTTTGTCGTGCGCTTGTTAATTCAAATGCTTATCTTTAATAGTTGCTTTAATAAACTGGAAGAAAAAGGACTGTTACTGCTCACTCCAATTCTAGAGTTGTACTTCCTCTTCTTTTATCCGGTAATTACTTTAGCACGAATGATGAGGAAGAAGACGCCATGGAATTAAGCGAGAACGATAATCTTTCTGACAAAGGTTTGTACGATTACAAACTAGTGAAGCGCGCATTGGAAGAAGGCGATCAGAAAGCGTATGCTGAACTCATGGGTCGATACAGAGATTCTGTGTATTTCATGTTGTTGAAAATGGTCAATAACAAAGATGATGCAGAGGATCTAACCGTTGAAGCTTTTGGAAAAGCATTCAAGCGTCTGGGGCAATACACTCCTAACTTCGCGTTCAGTACTTGGCTGTTCAGAATTGCCACCAACAATTGCATCGATTTTATCCGTAGGAAGCGTAAGAATACTTTTTCACTTGATCGTCCGATTTCAGATGATGAGGGTGGTGAAATGATGGTGGATATCAAGTCGGAAACTCTGGATCCTGAAGAGCACATCATGAAGAAGCAGAAAATTCTTCTGTTGCGTGAATTAGTAGATAAGTTGAAACCGCGTTACCGCACCCTTATCGAAATGCGCTATTTTCAGGAGTTATCATATGAAGAAATCGCAGTGGAATTGGAATTACCATTGGGAACTGTGAAGGCACAACTCTTTCGTGCGCGCGAATTTCTTTACAACGTCCTGAAAAATACTCAAGGCAAAATCTGATGGCAGAGGACAATTCGATTAACATCATTACCAAATACTTTCCGGGAATTACTGAGCGGCAGAAAGAACAATTTCTGCAGATGAAAGTGTTGTATGAACACTGGAATGCACAGATCAATGTGATCTCTCGAAAAGACATGGATCATTTTTATGTGCATCATGTTTTGCATAGTCTCGCAATAGCGAAAGTATTAACGTTTCGTCCGGGAACAACGGTTCTTGATGTTGGTACTGGAGGAGGTTTTCCCGGTATTCCATTAGCTGTAATGTTTCCGGAAGTTCGCTTTCACTTAGTTGATTCCATTGGTAAGAAAATCAAAGTGGTAAAAGAAGTTGCTGCCGCTCTTGAACTCACCAATGCTGTTGCTGAACAACGCAGAGTGGAGGAGTTGGATCATACCTATGATTTCGTTGTTTCACGTGCTGTAGCACCTTGGGCGGATATTTTCAGGTGGACAGCAAAACTGATTCACACCAAAGGGAAGAATTCATTACCCAATGGATGGTTGTTGCTGAAAGGTGGCGACTTGAAAGATGAATTGCAGGCGGTGCGAAGAAAAGTACATCACCACGAAATCAAGGCGATGTTTGACGACGAATTTTTCGAAACGAAGAAGGTGTTGTATATCTCGGTGTAGCCAAGTGATTGATTGAATCTGCTTACTCGCAATAATTATAAATAAAAAACGCAACGGTCAATCGCTGCGTTTTCTTTTATTTCTTCTGGTTGTAAGTTCAATCTTCGGCTACTGATTCTGTAGCATAATTCATTTGCAAGCTGCTCAATGCACGATATACTCCGTTCTCTTTCTTCATCAATTCGTCGTGCGTTCCAACTTCAGCAACTTCTCCTTTGTCAATGACAACAATCTTGTCTGCATTGCGTATGGTGCTTAATCGGTGCGCGATAACAAATGATGTTCTTCCGATCATTAGTTTGTCGAGTGCTTCTTGTACTACGCGTTCGCTTTCTGAATCCAACGAACTGGTTGCTTCATCCAGAATCAATATGCTCGGGTCTTTCAATACAGCACGTGCAATGGCAATGCGTTGACGTTGTCCACCGGATAATTGAATTCCTCTGTCACCAACTTTGGTTTCAAATTTATCAGGGAAACTATCAATGAAATTCAATGCATTTGCTTTTCGTGCAGCCGCCATAATTTCTTCATCTGTTGCCCCTGGACTTCCGTATGCAATGTTCTCACGAATACTTCCGCCAAATAGCAATACATCCTGCGGAACAATGGCCATGTTTTCCCGCAATTCAGTAAGATCGTAAGCGGTTGCATTTTTTCCATCGAAGGAAATACTTCCGCCATCTGGCTCGTAGAAACGCAGTAGCATTTGCGCAAGAGTAGATTTTCCTGATCCGCTGGGACCTACAATTGCAATGGTTTGTCCGGCTTTTGCTTCAAACGAAACATTGCGTAATACGGTAAATTCTTTTCGCGTAGGATAGGAGAAGGCAACGTTATTGAAGGATACATCGCCTGTTAAACGTAGCAAGTTTCTGTTTCGTTTATCGTCCTGTTTTACTTCTTCGATTTCTTCATCGAGTAATTCGAAAATACGTTCAGATGCGCCTACAGCCCTTTGTATCTGTGCATATTGTTCGGGTAGCCCGCCCATTGAAGCTGCAATAAACATCGTGAACATGAGAAACGACATCATTTGTCCTGCAGTCATTTCATCTTTCACAGCCATCTGTACACCGATGTAAACCATGAGCATCAATGATCCGAAAAGACAGAAAATAATGAAAGAGAAAAATGCGCCTCTCGATATTGCGTATTTGATAGCTTCCTGAATAACGATTTTGTTGCTCTTCTCGTAACGTGCAATTTCATAGCCTTCGTTGGTGAATGATTTTACATTGGCAATTCCTTGTAAACTTTCACCCACAATAATATTTGACTCTGCAATTTTGTCTTGCACATTGCGTGAATGCTTGCGGATTTTTCTGCCGAACACTACAGTGATCACTGCAATAGGAGGGATGATTGCCAGCATTTTCAGCGCCATCTCCCACGAGATGGTGAAAATGATAATCATACCACCTATAACGATAATGAGTTGTCGCAAAAACTCAGCAACTCCTGTGGTAAGTGTATCGCCGATCTGTGTGATGTCTGAACTGATGCGGCTGTTCAATTCTGCTGCTTGATTCTTCGAATAGAATCCCATCGGCATGCGCATCAATCTTGAGAATGTGGCCTGACGAAGTGAAGCGAGCATGTTTTCTGTGGCTTGTGAAAACATATACACACGGAAAAACGAAAAAACTGCTTGTAGAGAAAATAAAATGATGAGTTGTATTCCTACTGTATTGGCTGCATCCAACAAGCGCGTCTTCAAATCTGCAGTGAGGAACGTATTGCTGAGTTTACTAGCCGCTTCCATATTCATGGCTCCTCCTATATCTCCACCAATTATTCCAATGAGTTTACCCAGTAAGCTTGGGAAAATAAGTGCTGTGGCTGCTGTGAGGGCTAAGAAAACGAGACCCAGGAAGAATTTCCACCGGTGCTTGCCCATGAAGCCAAACAGGCGAGAAGAGCGTTTTAGCGCCTTTCCGGTGAGTTTTGCCTTGGGTAATTCGTCTTTTCCGGACGAATCCGCCTTAAATCTTCCTTTTTTAGCCATTTTCGCGTAGGTTGCAAAGGTACATCTAAATCAGACGCACTCACGGGATAGTCGTTTTAGGGCTTAATGTATTGTATGTCAAGGAAAAACCCTATGTACCTGCATAATTAATCGGTTGTTTTTCATGGAAATAAATTATTTTTGGCCGGTAAAGTTTGTCGGATTAATCAGGAAAACTATCTTTGCAACCCGATTCAACAAAACGAATCGCCAATTTTTAAGATTTTCAGGTCATGGCACAGAAACGTACTTATCAACCTTCACAGCGTAAACGTCGTAACAAACACGGATTCCGCGAGCGTATGTCTACTCCAAACGGACGTCGCGTTTTGGCAGCTCGTCGCGCACGTGGCCGCAAGAAATTGACAGTATCTTCAGAAGGTACTTACAAAGCGTAAACTACGGTTAAAGTCATACGAACCGTCTCAACTTGTTTGGGACGGTTTTTTTGTGCGCTAAAAAGTGTGATGTTCATTAGCGCCGGCCACTCCTACACAGATTCCGGCGGAGTGGATTGCTGAAATTGCTCAGCATGTTGCTGCGTTTGGTATGAAAGCCATTCTGCATATCGCAATTGAAGGTCTTCTTCCAAAAATGCAATTCTTCGGATTAGTCGCCAGCAAAGCCATCCAGCAAGTAACATCGAAGAATTTGAAATCAATTCCATGGCAATGGCTCCTTGGTCGAATGGAGAAACCACGCCTCGCAATACAATTTGCGTCTGAATATTGGCAATTAGATTGGCAATAATCCAGAAAGTCCACCACCAACCAATGTATCCGTCTTCTTCCTGCTGATGTCGTTCACCGATTTTACGGATTGCCGATTGTGTGCCCGACCAGATACTGTTCATGATTCTGTATGGATAGTATAAGCTTATAAACGGCACAAACCAGCCACCAGCAGCCCAACCTTCTTTGTAGGGCAATTCTTTCACACCACAGATGTGCAGATTGTTGTAGGCTCTCCGGAACCACATGATGAAAAATATTGCGGAAAGTATAGTGAGAAAAAATTGGATAATTCCCAATATACCTTCTCCAATTAGCAGTGACGTAGATGACTCTAATTCATATTCGTTTAGCGTCATTTTGTACAAACTTTTCATGGTTTGAATGCCAAAAAGCACCACGGAGATCATCATCATGACAGATGCAGTTTGAGCGCGTGAAGCGTTATTGGGAAGTGGTTGAGCGTACATAGGATTGCGTAATGGTGCAAGATAACGGTCTGCTTCAGGATTTGCTGGCTTATTTAGATTTCCACACGTCCCGAAATATTAACAACCGTTGAAAACAATTCTAAAACGCCTCTCCGCTATTGCCTAACTTCGCGTGATTTTATCTGCACCTATGCCTAGAGACAACAGTATTAAGCACGTTTTGATCATCGGCAGTGGACCGATTATCATCGGACAGGCCTGCGAATTCGATTATTCCGGCTCACAAGCGGCCAGATCATTACGCGAAGAAGGAATTGAAGTGACGCTGATTAACAGCAATCCGGCGACGATTATGACCGACAAAGTCACTGCCGATAATATTTATCTCCTGCCGCTCACCGTTCAATCCATTGTCAAGATTCTTGAAAAGCACAAGATTGACGCGGTGCTTCCAACAATGGGTGGACAAACGGCACTCAACCTTGCTTTGAAATGTGATGAGATGGGCATTTGGAAGAAATTCAATGTCCGCATGATTGGTGTCGATATTGATGCAATCAAGGTAACTGAAGATCGTGATTTGTTTCGTCAGCGAATGAACAGCATTGATGTGAGCATGGCTCCGTCTAAAATTGCCAAGTCATTCCTCGAAGGAAAAGAAGTTGCGCAGGAATTCGGATTTCCATTGGTTATTCGTCCTTCGTTCACGCTTGGTGGAAGCGGAGGAGCAGTTGTCTATGTGAAAGAAGATTTTGACAAAGCACTGAACCGTGGTTTGCAAACATCTCCGATTCACGAAGTATTGATTGACAAAGCAGTTCTCGGCTGGAAAGAGTTTGAGCTCGAGTTGCTTCGCGATAACAATGACAACGTCTGCATCATCTGTTCAATTGAGAACTTTGATCCGATGGGTGTTCATACAGGAGATTCCATTACGGTAGCTCCGGCACAAACACTTTCTGATACTACCTATCAGATCATGCGTACGATGGCCATCAAAATGATGCGCTCTATCGGGAACTTTGCCGGTGGTTGTAATGTGCAGTTTGCCGTAAGTCCTGATGATCAGGAACACATCATTGCCATTGAAATCAATCCACGTGTATCACGTTCTTCTGCTTTGGCATCAAAAGCTACGGGTTATCCGATTGCAAAAATTGCATCTAAGCTCGCAATCGGGTACAACCTTGATGAGTTGATGAACCAAATTACGCAGAGCACATCTGCATATTTTGAACCAACACTCGATTACGTGATCGTGAAAATTCCGCGCTGGAATTTCGATAAGTTCAAAGGCACAAATCGCGAACTCGGTTTCCAAATGAAATCAGTTGGTGAAGTGATGGCAATCGGCCGATCTTTCCAGGAAGCCTTGCAGAAGGCTGCACAGAGCTTGGAAATCAAACGTAACGGTTTGGGCGCTGATGGAAAAGAGAATACGAATCAACAGGAATTACTCGCCGGATTGGAGCGACCATCATGGAATCGTTTGTTCATGATTTACGATGCCATGAAGCTTGGAATATCTCTGAAGACCATTCAGAAGCTTACGCGCATTGATCCATGGTTCTTGTCGCAAATTGAAGAGCTGGTTGTTTTTGAGAAAGAAATTGAGCGATTCACAATTGGAAATATCACCAAGGATCTGTTGTTCGAAGCAAAACAAAAAGGTTATGCTGATCGTCAGATAGCGCACCTGCTGCGTTGTCTCGAGAGCGAAGTATATAACAAACGTGCGGATGAATACGGAATCAATCGCGTGTACAAAATGGTTGATACTTGTGCTGCGGAGTTTGAAGCACGCACACCGTATTATTATTCCACTTTCGAAACGGAGAATGAGTCCATTCGTTCTGACAAAAAGAAAGTCGTTGTTTTGGGTTCAGGGCCTAACCGAATCGGACAGGGAATTGAATTCGATTATTCATGTGTGCATGGAGTCTTGGCGGCAAAAGAGTGCGGTTATGAAACCATCATGATCAACTGCAATCCGGAAACAGTTTCCACAGATTTTAATGTGGCAGACAAGCTCTATTTCGAGCCTGTTTTCTGGGAACACATTTATGAAATTATCCGTCATGAGAATCCGGTTGGCGTTATTGTGCAGTTGGGCGGACAAACAGCATTGAAGCTTGCGGAGAAATTGGAACGTTACGGTATTAAGATTATCGGAACAGATTTCAAATCACTCGATCTTGCAGAAGATCGCGGAAGTTTCTCTACGTTGCTGAAAGAATGCGGAATTCCTTATCCGAAATTCGGCGTGATTGAAGATGCTGACGAAGCAATTACAATTTCACGCGAGCTTGGATTCCCATTGCTGGTTCGTCCTTCATACGTGTTAGGCGGACAGAGCATGAAAATTGTGATCAACGAACAGGAACTGGAGCAGCACGTAGTGAAATTGCTCAATGATATTCCGGGAAATAAAGTTTTGGTCGATCATTTCCTTGAGGGAGCGACTGAAGCGGAAGCAGATGCGATATGTGATGGAAAGGATGTTTACATCATCGGAATCATGGAGCATATTGAACCGGCAGGAATTCACTCCGGAGATTCATTCGCAGTATTGCCTCCGTTTGATTTATCTGAAAATGTTCTCAAGCAGATCGAAGAGCATACCAAAACAATTGCAGTCGCGCTGAAAACTGTTGGCTTGATCAATATTCAGTTTGCAGTGAAGAATGAAATTGTTTACATCATTGAAGCGAATCCACGCGCATCTCGTACTGTTCCTTTCATTGCAAAGGCTTACGATGAACCTTACGTGAATTATGCGACCAAAGTGATGTTGGGTGAGAAGAAGGTCAAAGACTTCAAATTCAATCCACGCAAGCACGGTTATGCCATTAAGATTCCTGTGTTCTCTTACGATAAATTCCCTGATGTACAGAAGGAATTAGGTCCTGAAATGAAATCTACTGGAGAAGCGATTTACTTCATCGACGATTTACAGGATGAGTATTTCCACACTATTTATTCTGAACGCAACTTGTACTTATCGAAGTAAGGAATCTATATAAGTAACAGTCACCGGCGCCGGTACTCTTGTCTTTTGGTCTTATCCGAGGGAAGAGTCCGGCGTTTGTACTGCTGGCAATTTCTGTTTTGTTCAGTGGCTGCAGTTGGTTGAATGAGTTGTTAGTGTTTAATGCATCAGGATCAGAAGTTGTTATCCGCTATTCGCAAGTAGTGAACTATAATATGAGCAATGTAATCACTCGACCACACGCGTATAAAATAAGTGCTTGGGAGAATGGAGTTACGCAATTGGGCGACACAATCAAGATTGTAAGCCGGGTAGAAAATGACACAATGTGGTATGTGGAATTACCCGCAAACACTGCTCTGGCACTTGTTGAGTCGATGAATAAAGATTTGCGGACAGATACTGCTTGTAAGGATATGCTTCTGCAAATCCGTTACCTGCAAGTAGACAAACCAAATGACGCTGTTTTTATCTGTCGCGGATCAAACTGTTTTCCGAATCTGGTGAAGATCAGTAGAGCACGTGCTGGCATCCGAATTGATTAGTTTACCTCGGAATCAACATTAAATACCGCAGTTCTTTTGTTGAAGGTACCTTGTGTTTACCTTTATTCGGCAAAAGCACTGAAAAATGAAATCGAGGAATGGTAAAATAGCCTTGCATGTTATAGGATCGCTATGTTTTTTGGCGTTGCCTGTGATATTCTCTACCGATTCAATTCCGCAATTACTACACATCCCCGGTTTTGTTCGTGATTTTGCGACTTACGTTGTTTTGCTGATTGTGTTCTATGCGATGTACTATTTTGTTGTACCGCAGTTTTTTCTAACGCGTAAGTATGTTGCTTTTGCACTGATTGTTCTTGCCGGTTTCGCGGTTGTTGTTGTGTTGCCTGCAATGATTTCCGGTCCTATTCGTTTTGGTGGTCCGGGAGCAGTTGGTCCTCCACAGCAATCAGTTCACCCGGGTACGGGAATGCAAGGGCAGAATATGCCGCCGCCTCCTTCAAGAGATATTATCCCGCAACCAAATAGTACAGGAAATGATCAACCTATTACTAGGCATCAACCGGGAATCAATCCGCCACCATTGTTGCATCAAATTGAGCGCAATGTCTTTCGCTATGTTATTGTCTTGGTGATTGCGATATTGTTATGCATCAGCAAGCGACTCAAGCAAGCACAGCAGGATAAGTTAGATGCTGAGCTTTCTTATCTCAAAGCACAAATTAATCCGCACTTTCTATTCAATACACTGAATAGTATTTATTCGTTGGCCATTACGCGATCAGAATTGACCGCGACATCTGTACTGAAACTTTCAGAAATGATGCGGTATGTGACAACAGAGGCGCACAGTGAATTGGTTCTGCTTGAGAAGGAGATCAACTATGTAAGCAACTATATTGAGTTGCAACGGATTCGTCTTGGCAAGACAGTTAATATCGACTATCAAACAACAGGAACGAACGGACAAAAGCGCATCGCTCCGTTGGTGTTGATTCCATTCGTTGAAAACGCGTTCAAGTATGGAGTGAATCCCGAAGAAGAAAGTGTAGTGACTATTCGCATCACTATTACTGCTCAGAAGTTAACGATGTTTGTTGGCAACAAAATTGTGAAAATAGATGTGCTCGACGAGTACAAAAGCGGACATGGCATGGACAATGTGACGCAACGCCTTCAGATGGGATATCCTGGGAAGCACAAGTTGAATGTAACTCGTGATGGTGACGAGTATCACGTAAATCTCGAACTTGATTTATGAAATTGACAGCAATTGCCATTGATGACGAGCCACCGGCACTGAGCATAATTGAACAATTTGCTTCAGGACGAACGGATATTGAATTGCAGAAAACATTCACGAAACCATCAGAGGCAATCAAGTATCTGCACAAGTTTCCGGTGGATATTGTTTTTTTGGATATCAAGATGCCATCCATGTCGGGACTGGAATTATTCAAGGAAATTCCGGAGACTACACATGTAATATTCACTACTGCACACAGCGAATTCGCAGTGGAGGGATTTAATTTGAAGGCGGCAGATTATATCCTCAAACCATTTTCTCTCGAGCGTTTTTCACAAGCAGTAGAGAAGGTAGTTCAATTGGCAAAATTGATGCGCGGTTCTGAAGAATCGGGAGCTAACCACTTGCTGATACGCGCAGACTACAGTTTGATCAAAGTTAACTTCGCGGATATTGCGTTGGTTGAAGGATTAGACGACTATGTGAAAATCCATCAAGACAACGGTAAGATTGTTGTGGCGCGCATGACGATGAAGAAAATGACAGAGCGATTACCTGCAAGTAATTTTGTACGTGTGCACCGATCTTTTATTGTTCCATTGTCTAAAATCACAGCAGTGCGTAATAAGGTGATTTATCTCGGAACAGTTCAAGTTCCATTAGGAGCAAGTTACGAGGAGGAGTTTGTTCGTGTGTATAAGGTGGGGTGATCCGCATTTACATTAAGAGTTAGTGTATTCAGTTTTGCAGTTGTGTCAATGTTGGCGCGACGAGGCGCACTATTATTTTATCTAAAAGTTCATTCACGTTATTATGAGATTTGTTTTTCTATTACTGGCAATTCCTTCGTTTGTATACAGTCAAACCAACACACAAAACATAAGAGGAAGCGTTACAGATAAATTGACACAGGCTCCGCTTGTGGGCGCAGTTGTTCAGGTGATCTCCTTGCAAAAAGGAGTAGTAACCGATACCAATGGCCAATACAGTTTGGTAAATGTACCGCCTGACCGTTATGACATCCAAGTTACTTATACAGGCTATAAGCTCATCACAATTCCGAATGTGGTTGTTACATCAGGTAAGGAAGTAATCTTGGATATTGCAATGGAAGAAAATTACAACCAAATGAATGAAGTTGTTGTGTCAGGCAACAATAAAGAAGGGACAATTAATAAGGTAGCCAGTGTGAGTGCAAGAACCTTCTCAATGGAAGAAGTGAACCGATATGCAGGAGGGAGAAGTGATCCTGCACGATTGGTTGCAAATTTCGCCGGAGTAAGTGCTCCTGACGACAGTAGGAATGATATTGTCATTCGAGGAAATTCTCCGGTTGGAGTATTATGGAGAATTGACGGAATGAATGTTACCAATCCGAATCACTTTGCATCTGTAGGTACAACAGGAGGAGCGGTAAGTGCTTTAAACACCAATCTACTAAAGAGCTCTGATTTTTTCACTTCGGCATTCCCTGCGGAGTACGGCAATGCAACAGCAGGAGTGTTTGACCTTGGTTTTAGAAATGGGAATAACAGAAAACGCGAAACAACAATTCAGTTAGGAGTGATTACAGGTGTTGAAGTCACAACCGAAGGACCGTTCAGAAAAGGACATGATGGTTCCTATCTCATAGGTTATCGTTATTCACTTGCAGGTGTTGCACAAAAAGTGGGTATTGATATCGGTACAACCGCAACACCTACATTTCAGGATTTGTCGTTTAAAGTTACAAGTGGAACAGCAAAATTCGGGACGTTCTCAGCTTTCGGCATACTTGCTTCCAGTACAATAAACATTGGAGGCGGTTCTCCCGGTTCGTTGTATGCAAACGGAAATCAGGTTGATTTTGCCAGCAAAATAGGAATTGCCGGAATTAACCATTACAAGCAGATTAACGGTAAATCATTTTGGAGTACTACAATCGGACTCAATTATGCATCGACTGACCAAACCGCTTATGATTTCGATCGCCCGACAAACACGGAGTACATCAAGGAAATAAATAATGTCGTGAAATCGGGTTACTCTTTTGCGACCAGTTATAATGCAAAGATCAACTCCCGACTTTTCTTCAAATTCGGCGTGCAGGATGAAATCATTGTTGCAGATCTCTACTATAAAACCAAAGATCGTATTCTTGATTCGTTCCAACAGATTTGGAACTACACCGGCACAACTAATCTGGCGCAAGCCTATGCGCACATAAAGTACTCTCTCACTGAAAAAATAGTGATCAATGCCGGAGTACATTCGCAGTTGTTGTTTCTGAATAATTCCATTTCAGTTGAGCCTCGCGTTGGATTGGTGTATCATGTTGCAGAAAACAGTAGCATTAATCTCGGATATGGTTTACATTCTCAAATGCAGCCGATCAATGTCTATTTCTTACAGACTGTTAACGCAAACGGCGACACTGTATTAAGCAACAAGGATTTGGATTTCACGAAAAGTCATCATTTCGTTCTGGGATACAATTGGCAACCATTCGACAGTTGGAGAATCAAAGTGGAAGCCTATTCCCAATCAATCTACAATGTACCGATTACCACATTCTCAAGCAGCTATTCAATGTTGAATACAGGAGCGACGTTCAAAGCCGATTTGCAGGATAGTTTATACAATGGAGGGAAAGGAAAAAACTATGGGATTGAACTAACATTGGAGAAGTTTTTCAGTAAAGGGTATTACGGACTTTTCACTTCCTCAATCTATAGTTCAACATATACCGGCAGTGATGGGGTGACAAGAAACACAGCGTTCAATGGTCGGTACGTATTTAATTTTCTCGCTGGTAAGGAATGGTCTGTAGGTGCTGCCAAAAGGAATAAAATTTCCTGCGACATTAAGTTTACAAACGCAGGTGGTCGTGCCTATACTGCTATTGATCTGGATGCTTCTAATTTATTGGGAAGAGAGCAACTGTCATCAGATGTGTATGGTAGTTACTACGCAAATTACTATCGTTTGGACTTCAAAGTTGGTTGTACGATTAACAGCGGAAAGAAGAATGTTGCACAAACTCTTTCGCTTGATTTACAGAACGTGACCAATCACAAGAACGTGTTCTCTGAGAGTTATGATTCACGAACGCAGAGCATCAGTACTACGTATCAACTTGGGTTCTTTCCGAATGTTGTGTACAAAATACAGTTTTGAGTATTGCTCTACGTAAATCGTGCCCCAATATGAAAGATCTGTTTCACAAGAGAAGTTCGCTGCGCCCAGATCGTGTTTTCGGTCTTATTTGTACAATCTCCACTATGTAGTTGATTTTCGCCTAATAATCAGCAGTTTTCGCCTCTAAAATTTCCATTACCATAACATTTTATTGACATTGCAGGGAAATACTAGCAGCTCTGCATATGAAAATGAAATTTTTTTCTCTGGCTTTCGCTACCGTTATCAGTGCTCTCTCCGTGTCAGCACAACAATGGGGTAATTATACATTGGTCGCACCCAAGAACTCTACTTCTGCAACTTTAATTGATACTGCCAGCGCTACGTATCATACTTGGTCGGGAATGACTGGGCAGACAGCTTATGCGAACTATATGCTTCCCGGAGGGACATTGTTGCGTACAGTGAAAACTACAAACAGTGTTTTTACCGGTGGAGGTATGCATGGTCGTGTGCAGAAAGTTGATTACAGCGGAACGCTCACTTGGGATTATACCTATTCAACCACTTCGCATTGTGCACATCACGATATATGCTGTTTACCAAATGGAAATGTGTTGCTCATTGCATATGAATTGAAAACAGCAACTGATGTAACCAACGCGGGATGCACTTTCAACGGTACCATGTGGCCTGATCATATTGTTGAGATTCAACCAACGGGTACAACAACAGGAACAATTGTTTGGGAATGGCATTTGTGGGACCACTTGTGTCAGGATGATAATCCTAATGGAGGAAATTACGTTACGAGTGTGAATGATCATCCTGAATTGTATGATGTGAACTACGCACCGCAAAGAGAAATCTGGCATACGAACGGTATTGATTACAATCCTATGCTGGATCAAATTGTAATTAGTGCTCACTTCGCCAATGAATTTTTCGTGATTGATCATAGTACTACTACAGCGGAAGCTGCTAGTCATTCGGGTGGTCGCGGTGGTCGTGGCGGAGATTTTCTTTACCGCTGGGGGAATTTTGCGGCTTACGGTGAGACGGGAACTTTCTTCAACGTATTGCATGATGCGCATTGGGTCCCGCAAGATTGTCCGAACGCAGGTAATATTTCCTCATTTCACAATAAAGGAATTTCAAATACGATTTCCAGTGTCGATCAGGTGACACCACCTTATGCAGGATTCAACTATGCATACACTGCGAATACTGCTTGGGCTCCCGCAACTTATGCAAACAGAATTACGTGTGTAAGCGGAACTACCAATGAAGGCAACGCGCAGCAATTACCAAACGGAAATACATTGTATTGTTTGGCGCTCAGCGGAAATATTGTGGAAGTGAATGCGGCCGGAACTACATTGTGGTCTTATACTGCTGCCGGTGGTGTCTCACACGCTTATCGTTATTCAGCTTGTCAAGTAGCAAATGCTGCTCCGGCAATACCTACAGTAACACAAAACGGAAACGTACTCACTTCTTCAGCAGCAACAACTTATCAATGGTATGTAGATGGCGTTTTGATAGCAGGAGCTACTTCGCAATCATGCAATGCAACGCAAAGCGGAACATATGTTGTTCGTGTAACTGATGCAAACGGATGCTGGTTCAGTTATTCGTTGTTGTTTGATTTCGTTTTGACTACAGACATCTCTGCGTTTGATCAAAGTCACAACCTCAATGCATATCCCAATCCTACCAGTGGAATTCTGAATATTTCCGGTGATGTACTTGGTAGCGGAGATTTCTCAGCAGAGTTTTTTGATGCTGCTGGTCGAAATGTCCTTGCTGTACAGAATGAAACAAGTATCGACTTGAGTCATTTGGACAATGGAGTATATTTAATGCGCGTAATTACTGAGAGCGGTGTTGCGACAACGCGCAGAATTGCTGTAAGTAAGTAACTACTGAATATTAAGATCCCGAGTTATGAAGAAATTGTTTTTGGCGTTATTCCTTGTTGGTTCGCTCACTCTTTCAGCGAAGAAAGTAATGTTCTCCGTGAATATGGCTTCATGGCCTGTTGATACTGCAGGGGTTCATGTAACCGGAGATTTTCAAAGTGAAGCAGGGTTTGCTACCGGCGATTGGGATCCGGGTACTACTGCAATGGTACAAGATGTGAATGACACCAATTTGTATCACGTGGTTGTAGACATACCCGCTTTCCGTGCATATGAGTTTAAGTTTGTCAACGGGAATCAGGGTTACCAGCAAGAATTCGTTCCGTTGGAAAGTCGGGTGAATTACAATTTCATCGACAACAGATGGATATACGTTGATTCATTGTCAAATGATACACTCGATTTCGGAGCAATTCGATTCAGTGGAAATGCACCTGCCGGAAAGAATCTGCTTCGGTTGTATGTTGACATGCAATTGCAAACTGTAAGCACAAACGGAGTGCACGTTGGCGGTGACTTTCAGAATTGGTCTGCGAACGAAACGCAGATGTATAGTTTTGACGATTTGGTGTATGAGTACATTACGTATGTTGATAGTGGAATGAGTACCGAAAGAGAGTTTCGCTTCCTGAATGGAAATACAACGGGTGATTACGAAACATTGGAGTCGTGGTGCCAGAATGGAAATGGAAATAGGGGAGTAGTTGCTCCGCGTGATACCATGTTGCCGGCGGTATGTTATACATTCTGTTCGGCATGTTCAACGGTCGGAATTGATGAATCGACTGCGGCAGAGTTTCAGATGATGCCGAATCCTGCGGAGGATTACGTGACCATTCAGTTCGCTTCTTCAGGAAATTGGACTGTGAAGGTGAGTGATGTTTCGGGAAGAGAAGTTGTCGAGACTGGTAATGTGCAACAGTCGTCGCTTCAAATTGAAACGACTTCGTTCCCATCCGGAATTTATTTCGTTCAGGTTACAGATGAAAATGGAACTGCACAAGTGAGGAAGTTGATTATTCAATAAAGATGTTGAGCAACTGGAAATACTTTGCCGTAACATTCTTTTGTGCATTGTCCATTTATGGGAAAGCGCAGTCGGGATTTTATGCAACGGATACTATTCAGGTTATTGAATTAACATTCACTCAGCCGAATTGGGATTATCAACTGGATACGTCCAAAGCGGGAAGTGATGGATATGTAATGGCTGCTCAGTGCATCATTAATGGTGTGGTGTTCGATAGCGTAGGCGTGAAGTTCAAGGGCAATAGTTCATATGATTCAACACGCGTAAAAAATCCGCTGCACATCAAGTTAGATTACACAGATTCTACTGCATCGTACGACGGGCATGAAGATATTAAACTGGGTAATGGATTTTCAGATCCTTCACTTGTTCGGGAAGTATTGGCCTATGAAATAGTGCGCAATTACATGGCTGCTCCGCAATGTAACTTCGCTCGTGTTTCAATCAATGGTAATTACTACGGATTGTTCAGCAGTGCCGAATCCATTGATTCGGATTTTAACAGCGATCACTTTTACTCTTCTTCGAATTCTTTCTTCAAGTGCACGCCGCAGAACGTATTAAGCGGACAAGTTCCGAACCTGCTTTACCTTGGAACAGATAGCGCGAACTATTACACTCGATACGAGATAAAATCTGATGTTGCCTGGAAGGATCTCATTTCATTATGCGACACATTAGCCAATTCACCAGCGGTATTGGATACTGTTCTGGATATCGATCGCGCCCTGTGGATGCTTGCATTCAACAATGTGACAGTTAATCTCGATAGTTATTCCGGAGCCTTCTCGCAGAATTACTATTTGTATCTCGACGATAACGGAAGGTTCAATACAATTATGTGGGATTTGAACATGTGCTTCGGCGGATTCACCAATACAGGAACTTCGAATCTGAATGTGTCTTCGATGCAAACAATGACTCCGTTGCTGCATTCGACATACGGTGCGAAGCCATTAATTGTAAAGTTGCTCGCAGATAGTGTATACTACAATATGTACATTGCTCATATGCGTACCATTACCAATGAGTTCTTTGCGAATGGAGCATATCTCACACGCGCACAACAACTGCAAATGTTGATTGACAGTTCTGCTCAAGCCGACACCAACGCATTTTATTCTTACGCGCAATTTCAAACCTCCTTGAACACGACCATTGGAACTGTTCCCGGAATTTCCACACTTATGGGAGCAAGGGCCACTTACCTTGCAGGGACAACTCAGTTCATGGCAACTCCGCCTGCTATCACTGCGGTGAACGCGTTACCTGCCGCTATTGCATTATATGACACGGTTTGGATTACCGCAACAATCACGGGTGGAGATGTTGCGTACTTAGGATATCGCGATCAGATC
>Ga0114981_10000307_pt1 | contig 31124 bp, 23 predicted proteins | sample S_140806_MF_Meta_FD_87028 | JGI IMG/M metagenome (GOLD analysis project Ga0114981, IMG submission 87028) | Freshwater microbial communities from Lake Simoncouche, Canada to study carbon cycling - S_140806_MF_MetaG | ecosystem: Environmental > Aquatic > Freshwater > Lake | place: Lake...
CATCCACATACCCAGCATGACGGTGAGACCCAGTCGATGAGCCGAGTCCAGAATTTGTTGCGCCCGCTCAATTCCCCAGGTTCTGAGGGAATTCGCGCCGCATTCCACCATGAGGGGTAAATGGACTTGGCCACCTGCTCCACGGACATAATACGGTGAACCGGCCCGTTCCATGCGCCACACACCTGATTCCTGAACCAATTGAACATGAACTGGTTGAGCTTTTAATTGAATTTTGTTAAAACACAAAAAAACAACCAACACCGCCCACAACCATCCTGAGCGAAACATACCGGGAAGATGCTTAGAGTTCAAAATTAAAGCCCCTGTGGGTGAGCTCATCGTAACGCATGCGGTCAAAGGTGTAAAGCTGAGCCGGTCGGCGAGTGTCTTTGGTTTGTTTGGCATCCAACTTGACCAAGAAATTCATGCCCAAGATTTTTTTGCGGAAATTCCTTTTGTCCAGGGGTTGACCCAGAACTGCTTCGTACAATTTCTGTAGTTGATTCAGCGTAAAATTGACGGGAAGCAACTCAAATCCCAGGGGTTGATTGCGAACCCGAACTTTGAGCTTTTCGACGCCTTTGGCAAGAATTTCGTTGTGGTCAAAGGCCAGGTCCCCCAGTTCGGAGAGGGTATGCCATTGTACATTGTCAGCCCAAAAAGCGGCCCGGGGCTCGTAATTCTCCACCCGAATCAAGGCGTTGTAGGCCACGGTGATGACCCGGCCCAGGGGGTGACGATCCACCTTGCCAAAGGTCTTTATTTGCTGCATAAAGACCTCTCGAATACCTGTAAGATTTTCCAGGACGCGCTGAGCGGCGCCGTTTAAATCTTCCTGAGTATATACCAAGTCGCCAGGAAGGGCCCAGTAACTTTTGTAAGGTGCAACACCCCTTTGAATTAACAATACTTTGATATCCTGCCCGTCAAAACCAAAGACCACACAGTCCACCGAGAGCCCGAACTGAAAAAAGTCTTCGAGGGGTATGAGGTACTGGGCCTGATCGTCCGGAGAATTGTCCTCCGAAAACCGAAGAGCCACGGAGTTACCGTTCATTATTTCATCCAGATCCCTACGCATACGTTGTTACAAAAAAATCAAACATCGCTGTGTTAAACAAAAGGTCTAAGCCAATGGGTCCACTTAATTTTTGAGAAAGCGAACCACGCGATGAGCACGGGCGGTACGGACCTGAACGGTGTAAAGACCTGGGCTCAGGGCCTCGACGTTGAATCGATTGCCTTGACCGGAAAAAGTGACAAAGCCATGCACATCACGGCCTTGGATATCAGACCAACGAAGCACGGTTGGATCTTGCAGGGTCTCGCCTAGGGGGAGCTCCAGTTGCAACACATCGTGCACAGGGTTGGGGTAAACTTTGAGGAGGTTGTTGTCGGATGCCAATTGACGGATGCCGACCGGAAAGCAAGGGGAGCAACTTTCCCAACACACCGCGTCCAGGGTATCGTTGCCGGTTACAATGAGAGCTCGGTTCGTAAAGGTGGAGGTGGTTTGGGTACAGGGCATTCCTTGGGTTAGATTTTCGGAAATGTTCCAGCCATCCAGTGTGAATTTGTATTCAATCGTGTCGATGGGGAGCGTGATTTCCAATTCGTAGATGCTGTCTTGGTTGGCATCCGTCATGGGGGCACAGGTTCCGCACCAGTTGTTAAAGGTTCCGTTCAAATGAACATTGGAAAAGGACGGACCGTTGTATTGGTTCATATCGACCTTGAAGAGAATGCGACCGGATGTGGGACCGGAGGCACAAGGGCTGCAACTTTGCCAGCAGACCGCATCCAGGGTATCGTTCCCGGTGACGGTATGAACCCTGTTGGTGTAGATACCGGTGGTCATGGTGCAAGGCGAACCGGCCAGGAGGGATTCCTGTTGACCCCATCCGTCCAAGGTGAATTTGTATTCGACGGTGCTGAGGGGCAGGTCCAAATCGAGTTCATAGATGCTGTCCTGGTTCGCGTCGGTCATGGGGGCGCAGGCGCCACACCATCCATTAAAGCTGCCGTTCAGGTTCACCGTTGTAAAGGCGGGGCCGGCATAACCGTTCATGTCCACCCTGAATCGGATTCGCCCGGAGCTGGGGGCCCCGGTGCAGGAATCGCAAGAACCGTAACAGGGGGCGGGAAGGTTGAGGGGACCTCCGACGATGATTTGGCGGTTGGTAAATCCAAAGGCGGTGTTGGTACAGGAAGACCCGGGGATCAGGGTTTCTTGAGCGGTCCAACCGTTGATGGTGAATTTGTATTCAAAGGTGTCGGCCACCAAGGGAACAGTGAGTTCCCAAACCGAATCGTTGTTGGCATCGCTCATGGGTGCGCAGGATCCGCACCACGAATTAAAGCTGCCATTCAAAAAGACCCCGTTGATGGGAGTGGCTCCGTTGTAATCGGACATATCCACCCGAAACAAGACCGGGTAGGTGGTTTGGGCCTGGGCCGTGTTGCCCCATCCTAGGATCAGGGTCAGCAAGAAGGCCGTAAAGAGGGCCGGCAAAAGATTCCGGAAAGGATTCATGTTCTTCATAGCGGTCTTGGGTTTGGAAGCGAAAAAAGGTTTGGTTTCAAAGAAAAAGACTCCAACAAGAGGAGTGTTTGGTCAAAATTAAGAAATAAGTGTAAAAAATACACCCTTTAATAAAAAGGCTGTTTTTTTAATTTTCGTTTTTTAATTTTCGCTGGTAGGGAAGCCCCGATGATCAAGAACCGGACGCGCTACCACGGAAGGCGGCCTTGCGCTTTTCGAGGAAGGCCCCAATGCCTTCGCGGCTTTCAGGCTGCTGGAAAAGGCTGCCGAAGGTTTCGATCTCTTGAAGATAACCATCCGGGTCCCCCTGGGCCGCCAGGGCGGTAAGGCGGATGCAATGGGAAACAGCAATGGGACCGCGCTGCAGGATGCGGTTGAGCAAAGCGGTTGAGTCTTCGAGCAGAGATTCGGCGGTGGCGCAGATGCGGTTCACCAAACCCCATTGAAGGGCGGTGGCGGCATCAATGGGATCACCGCTCATGAGCATTTCGAGGGCGCGGGCCCGGCCGACCCATTCAACCAATCGTTGGGTACCCCCGTAGCCGGGAATTAAGCCCAGGTTGACTTCGGGTTGACCCAGGCGGGCGGTCGGGGCCGCGATGCGAAGATGGCAGGCCATGGCCAATTCCAATCCGCCACCAAGGGCGAAGCCGTTGATGGCGGCCAAGACGGGCTTGGGTGCGGTGGCAATGGAATCCATGATGCGATGCCCGACCGCAGACAAATCACGGGCTTCGGTGGCGGTATAATGCGCAAATTCGGCCACATCCGCTCCGGCCGCAAAGGCCTTGTCACCGGAACCTGTCAGGATCACCGCATGCACGGCGGCATCGGCCATGGCCGTGGCCACCGCCTCCTCGATTTCCAAAAGGGTTTGGCGATTGAGGGCGTTGAGTTTGTCCGGACGATTGATGGTGATGAGAGCCAAAGAACCGTGGTATTCGTAGCGGAGATTTTGCATGGGTAACAGTTGTAGAGGTTCTTGGGTAACAGTTTTGGAGGTTCTGGGCGAGGATCGTTGGCTGGGTGGGCAGAAAGGGCGTGATTAATTGGCAGGGAGGGCGGCGGCGGCCCGTCGCAGACGGGCAACGCAGGCACTGCGTCCGCGGAGGCCCATCCATTCAAACAAGGCAGGTCCCGAGGCCTGTCCGGTGACGGCCAATCGCAGGCCCTGGAGCAGGCTGCCCGGGGTGACATGGTGACGGGCAGCAACCTCCTTGAACAGGGCCTCCGCCACCGCCGCCCCCCAAACCTCCTCGGATGATTCATAACAACCGATTAATTCATGAAGCACGGCCGGAAAAGCCCCTCCCCATTTCTTGGCGACCACCGATTCGTCGTAGGTCGTTGGATCCTCAAAAAAGGATTCCACCTCTTTGGCAAAATCCGAAACCAACACCATACGATCCATGACCAACGGAATCAACGCCTTTAACACGGCATCTTCAGCCTCCCAACCCTTGTCCATCAATATTTTACGACAAGGTTCAACCAACGAATCCACCGAGCGATGCCGCAGGTATTGCTGATTGAACCACTGCAATTTGGTGAAATCGTAACGAGCCCCGTGCTTGTTAACACGATCCAAACTAAAAGCCTGAATGAGCTCGTCCATCGTAAATATTTCACGGTTATCACCGGGATTCCAGCCCAGCAAAGCCAAAAAATTAACATAAGCCTCCGGAAAATAGCCAGCCTCCCGATAACCGGGAGTTTTATCACCTGTTTCGGGGTTGGTCCACTCCGTCGCATAAAATGGGAGGCCCAAACGATCCCCGTCCCTTTTGGATAATTTACCGTCTCCGTCGGGCTTCAATAACAAAGGAAGATGCGAAAATTCCGGCATGGTATCCTGCCAACCGAAGGCTTCGTATAACAAAACATGCAGTGGAGTGCTGGGCAACCACTCTTCGCCACGGATGACATGGGTAATCTCCATCAATCGATCGTCCACCACATTGGCCAAATGGTAGGTCGGCATGCCGTCGCTCTTGAAGAGGACTTTGTCGTCCAATTGCGCAGTCTGCACCACCACCAAACCCCGGATACGATCCTGAACGCGGACTTCTCGTCCCCTGGGCATTTTGAATCGAATCACGTAAGGCTCTCCGGCTTCCAGGCGTCTGGCCACCTCATCCGAAGGCAGGCTCAACGAGTTTTTCATGCGGACCCGGCTGATCGCATTGTATTGAGGCGAAGCAACACCCGAAGCCTTGAACTGTTCCCGCATGGTATCCAGCTCCTCCTCGGTATCAAAGGCGTAATAGGCATGCCCCGATTCCACCAATTGCAGGGCATATTGTCGGTACATGGCCTTGCGTTCGCTCTGACGGTAAGGGCCAAAAGCCCCGCCTTTGTGGACGCCTTCGTCAAACTCAATCCCGCACCAGCTAAGCGATTCAATGATAAACTCCTCGGCCCCAGGGACAAACCGGGTCTGATCCGTGTCCTCAATTCGTAACACCATCTGTCCGCCCGCTTTGCGAACCAACAAATAATTGAACAACGCTGTGCGGACCCCTCCTGGATGCAGGGGGCCGGTAGGACTGGGGGCAAAACGAACGCGCATGGAGATAGATATTGTGAAAGCAAACTTACAAGGCGTTAACCACTGGAGGCCGTCCATAGCGACTTTTGTATCGCAAAGACGACGACCACCGTCGAATCTATGATAGAGCCCAGGACCTCCACCCCACAGACCAACAGCGTTGGACCCTTGGCCTATATCATCCTAGGGGGCTTATCCCTCCTTTGGGGCTCCTCGTTTATCCTCATGAAGCGCATCTTGCCGGCCTTTCCACCCCTCGAACTGGCCACCATGCGCATTGGCATGGCCGGTCTGGCCATGGTACCCCTTTGGCTCTGGCATATGCGCCGGGACCACTGGCGCTTGTTGCCTTGGTTTGCGGTGGTCGGCCTCATCGGGAACGGAATCCCCGCAGTGCTTTTTGCGGTGGCCCAAACAGGAATCCAAAGCGGAGCAGCCGGGGTTCTCAACGCCCTCACCCCCATGTTCACCTTGGTCGTAGGATGGGCTTTTTTTGGGCGACCCTCCCACCGCAGCCAAATCCTAGGCCTGGTTCTGGGCCTAGCAGGAGCCTTGCTCCTCATTCTATCCCAACACCGGGTGGCTGGTTCTTCCCAGCCGGCATTGGCCTTGCTACTGGTTCTTGCAACCTTTTTTTACGGAATCTCGGTCAACACCGTAGGACACAAATTGCGCGGTATCACCCCATGGCTGACCGCCTCCTTTCCCTTGGTCATTGCGTCCGTCCCGGCCCTCCTGACCCTAGGCCTCCTAGGCGACCCCATCGCGGGAATGAACCGCGAAGGCGGAATGGAAGCCCTGGGCCTTTTGGTTTTTTTGTCGCTGGTCAATTCGGCTATCAGCTTGGTCGCCTTCAATTACCTGATTCAATTGGCAGGTCCTCTCTTTGCGTCCACCACCACCTACTTGATGCCGGTCGTCGCCCTATTGTGGGGGGTCTGGGACGGGGAGACTTTGCATTTTTATCACGGAGCAGGGCTCCTGGCCATCGTGGCAGGAATTGCGTTGGTGAATCGACGCATCGCCTAATCAACCGCACTTATCGGCCTAGAGGTTTCCACCATTCCCGGCCCAAATCAAAATTGCAGCGGGGAACAAATTTCCCATAGGGAACCGATTCCCATTGGGAACAAAATTTTCCAAAGGGAGCAAATTTGCAACGGGCTTCGATTCTGCTTAAATTCGTCTTTGCTTTCTTGAATCAACTCACGACCTAAACCTACCCCATGACGCTTTCTTTCCTTTACCGTTTGCGCATTTCCCTTCGCCCCACCCATCGGTCGATTCCAGCCCTCGTTTTGGTGGCCCTGCTCGGTTTTCTAGGAACAGCTTCGGCCCAAGTCATCCTCTTTGTGTCCCAACCCGCATCCATTGCTGGTTCCTACACCTTTGGTCCCGGGGATGCCGCCCAAGGTTGGGGATACAGCTACGACAGTGTTCAGGTCCAAAGCCGACTGGCTCTCGGCACCTCTTCCAATGCAGGCGGTGATTCATTGGCCTGCGATACCAACCTGATCAATGCGTCTGCTGTTGCCGGCAAAATCTGCGTTCTGTACCGCGGATCCTGTGAATTTGGGGTTAAAGCCTTGGCCGCCCAACGAGCCGGCGCCATTGGTTGCATTATCATCAACCACAGCGCAGGGGTACTCAACATGGGCCCTGGTGGTGCTGGTGGATTGGTGACGATTCCGGTCATGCTCGTCTCGAACTCGGACGGCGCTCTCATTCGTCAACGCATGGACAGCGGCGATTCGGTGGTCGTATTTATGGGTGACAAAACAGGTTACTTTCTCAACGATATCGGAATCGGTAACGGCTCGGTGATTCGACCAACCGAATTCAGCATCCCCGCCAGCCAGGCCTTGAATGCCGGCGAATACTTGTTTCGCTTGGGCGCCGCCGTCAAAAACTACGGCCAAAACGCCCAAACCAACCTTAGCATGAATGTCAAAATCGACTTCACCAACCCAGCGGGCTTGACCAACACGGTTTACAACCAAAACGCGACTTTGGCGACCTTAGCCAGCGATTCAACCGATACCCTTAGGACCCCGGACTTTGACCCTTCCGCCTTTGGCAGAGGGCGTTATAACATCGCCTACACCCTCAGCATGCCCTCTGGCACCACCGACCAATTTCCCGCTGATAACCTTGTAAACCAAGGCTTTGTAATTAATTCCAATATCATCTCCAAGGTCCGTTTGGATTCTTTGGGCAATATGCAATCTTCCGGAGGCATCCGCCCAACGGACGCGACAGCCGGCCCTTATGATTTTGGGATTTGGTATTATGCCAACAAAGGATCCCGCCTCAAAGTAGATTCCATTCGTTTCTCCTTTGTTACCAACCCAGGCACCAACCTCCTCAACGAGTCCATACTTGGCAAAGTAAGCCAATGGCTGGACCTCAACCAAGATGGTTTGGTTGACGCGGGCGAAATCGTAGACCTTGCTGATGGAATTTATACCTACACCGATACCTCGGGCAGCAATTCCCAGCGTTCGGTCTTGGTCACGGATATCATCAACAACACACCCGGAGTAATCCTAGCCGATACCAGCGTTTACCTGTTCTCGGCCTATTACGCTGGTTCTCAAACGGCCGTCTTTACCAATGTGGATCCGCAGGTGGATTATACCCTGACCCGCGGTATTTACCAACAGTACATTAGCCCCGTCTACAGTGGAACTTGGAACCCCAACGGGTTCGGTCCTAACCGGGTTCCGGCCGTTTCAGCTGTCACCAGCAGTGCGACCGCATCGGTTCGGGAGAATATTCAGAACACCTTGGAAGTAAGGGCCTTCCCTAACCCAGTTTCGGATCGCCTCAACCTCTTGGTTCGCAACGATGGTCCAATCGGCGTTCTCCAATACAGCATCAACGATCTATCCGGTCGTCGCGTTGCCTCCGGTACCGAAACGCCCGAAGGAGCCGGTTCAACCCTCACCTTGGGCGTTGCAACGCTCGAGCCAGGGATCTATCACTTGCATATCAGCAACGGCAAGCTAGCCCGGACCCTGCGCTTTATCAAACGCTAATCTCGGCGCCCCCTGTGGCGTTGGTGTACTGAGATTCGATCAAAGAAAGCAAGTCACGGACCTCATCGGGGTCCATGCTTTGGACCAATTGACTGCGGATTTCTTTGATATGATCAAAACCCTTGAAGTAGGGGGCGTAATGCCTTCGCATCTCGAGGAGACCTAGTTTGGGACCTTTCCAGACCAGCGAACGTTCCAAGTGTTCGCGACAGGCTGCTAGCCGTTCGGCCACGGTGGGCGGATCCAAGGTTTGGCCGGTTTGTAGGTAATGCTTGATTTCCCTAAAAATCCAAGGGTAACCAATCGCCGCCCGGCCAATCATTAAACCGTCCACTCCGTATCGCTCGCGGTACAACGCCGCTTTGGAAGGGCTGTTGATATCCCCGTTCCCAAAAATCGGAATGTGCATGCGTTGATTGGCTTTGACCTCGCCAATGAGGGTCCAATCGGCTTCGCCTTTGTACATCTGAACCCGTGTGCGGCCATGGATTGCAATTGCAGCCACCCCGATATCTTGCAGGGCTTCGGCCAGGTAAACAATGTGTTTGGATTGATCATCCCAGCCCAGTCGAGTCTTGACGGTCAGGGGTTTGGGACTGCGCTTGACCAGTTCCGCTGTAATCTGAATTAGTTTGGGCAAATTGCGTAGCATGCCGGAACCGGCATCCTTGCAAACCACGTTTTTGACAGGGCAACCAAAATTCAAATCAATTAAATCGGGGTTGACTTCGGCTACTTTGTCAACGGCTCCCAACATAGGTTCCAATTCGCCCCCAAAGATTTGAATGCCCATGGGGCGTTCATCGTCGTAGATATCCAGTTTTTGGCGACTCTTGATGGCATCCCTTACCAATCCTTCCGAAGAAATAAACTCGGTGTACATCAGGTCGGCCCCGCCTTGTTTGCAAACCGCCCGAAAAGGGGGATCGCTGACATCCTCCATGGGCGCCAAAAGAAGCGGAAAGGGACCCAGGTCCAGGGGGCCGATGCAAACCGAAGGAGTCATGGTGTCATACGCCTCGAAGGCTGTGCAAATTTAGGCCCCACGGACGCTTCGGGTCATCCCCTTCCTTTGTGGTTAAATTTGAAGGTCCTTTTGGACCAAGACCGACCTCGATTGAATCCTCCCTCGCCCTTTCGTTCCCTGTTGAACCTGGTCATGGCTTGCCTCTTGTCCGGTATGGCTTTTTCGGCTTTGGGCATGAGTCTCTTGCCTCGAATCACGGGACTGGGTATGGACGATTTGACTCGCGGCCTCGAAGGCTACGGTCAGCAAGCGCGTTGGGAGGAATGGCTGCGGGCCCTCAATCTTCAAGGATGGGAATTGAGCGCTGGGTTGATGGGCCTGCAGGGATTGACGACGCTGGGGTTTTTTGTGTTGCCTGGTTTGTGGTTCTTGCAAAATCGCCTCGACGGCCGAAAAGATGACGAACCCCATCCCCTTCAATGGAGGGGCCTCGTAGGGCCCGGTCTCCTTCAAGCATTGCTTTCCGTAGCAGTTTTGTTGGCTTTTCTGCCTTTGATCTACACGGTCTATCATTGGAATCATGCCCTTCGCCTGCTTGCGGATTCCGTTCCGCTGGTGGCCCAATGGGTCGCCACCGAAGAGCAGGCATCGCGCGTTATCGCCCTGTTGCTGGACCAAAAGGGTACCGCCTTTGTCATCGCAAGCCTGGTTGTTTTGGTGATACTGCCTGCGGTGGGTGAAGAAATTGTTTTTCGAGGAAGTTTACAGCCCCTCTTGGCGCGGGTTCTGCGTAGACCCCATGCCGCGATTTGGGTTTCGGCTCTGATTTTTAGCGCGATACACGGTCAGTGGTTGGGTTTTGTCCCACGCTGTTTGTTGGGAGCCTTGTTTGGTTACTTGGCCCTTTGGACCGGATCGTTGTGGCCTTCGGTCCTGGCTCATTTGAGCAATAATTTGTTATCGCTTTGGGCCTATCGTTGGAATTGGCTGAATGCAAGAGCGGTGATCGAGGAATCCGACGCGCCTTACCGTTGGAGCGATGCGCCCGTTGCCTGGTGGGTCTTGTTACCGGCAACCATCATCGGCGTTTTCCTTTTGATTCAATTGGTTCGACGCTCAAACTCCTAGAATTTGGAATCCAAAAAAACGAAGAAGCCCCAAGCAGGGCGTTCCATGCCCCGCACCCTGACGGCCCTGGGGGTGGGCGCAGCTATTCTGGCCATTTGGTGGACCGGGGTCCCGGTGATCCGTCTCTTTTTGGCGGTGGTAGCCGGCGGTTGCTGTTGGGAAATCTATTTACGCCTCCAACCCGGTAGCCTGACGCATCCCCAACGCGCTCCTCTTGCCGCGGCGTTGCTGGGCCTTTTGGTGGTCGGCCTCTGGCCCGTTGGGGACATCCTCCCCGGTGTTCCGGCGAACGGCCCGGTGACGCTTGGACTCGCCTTGGCTTTTGTGCCAGGTTGGTGGTTGTTGAAGAGCGATTTTATGCACCACCGGCAGCATGCCTTTGTTCAAACACTTCTGCGCTTGGCCTCAACCGTGGCCTATGTGGTAGCGCCTCTTTTGATGTTTCGTAACATTTGCATGGACCCGCGGGCGGTGATGGGCGGTCTTTCGGGTCCCAATACCTTTTTGGCCAGCTTCGGTCTGCTCTGGATTTTGGATAGCGGAGCCCTCTTGGTTGGAAAGCGATGGGGGCGGCACCCCCTGCACCGACGCATTTCTCCGTCCAAGACCCTGGAAGGCAGCCTGGCCGGATGGCTGTTCTGTGCCTTGGCAGGTTGGTTTCTTTACCCGCTCCTTGGCGGTATCCGGGCGTCCGATGGTTGGGGTTGGCTGGCCTTGGCAGCCGGTCCTGCGGGGATCGCCGGGGATTTGATGGAATCCGCCCTCAAGCGCAAAGCAGGGGTCAAAGACAGCGGACATTGGCTCCCAGGGCACGGTGGTTGGTTGGATCGCTTCGACTCTCTTTTGGCTTTGGCCGTTTTGGTCAGCATTTGGAAATGGGCCTTGACCTAAGGGGCCTTTTGGAGGTTTGAACCTTATTTTTGGCGGGCCTTTGGCTCTTTCCCCTCCTTTTTTTTCACCTAAACTCTTGTTTATGTCCGAGAATAAGTCGGCCCCCGTCCACGAAAACCCATTTGATTCCATGATGTCCCGCTTTGACGGGGCAGCCAAAATTCTTAACCTGGATCAGGGTCTCTACAATGTCCTCAAGTCACCGGCCAAGCAAGTCATTGTCAACTTACCGGTTTCGATGGACAACGGCACCATTCAGATTTTTGAGGGAATTCGTGTTGTTCACAACATCAACCTGGGCCCGGCCAAAGGAGGAATTCGTTATTCGCTGGATGTTGATCTGGACGAAGTCAAAGCCCTGGCGGCTTGGATGACCTGGAAATGCGCCGTTTCGAACATTCCTTTTGGGGGTGGCAAAGGCGGGGTCAAATGCGACCCCCGGTCCATGTCAGTCGGTGAATTGGAGCGCCTAACACGTGCCTATACCCGCGCCATGATTGATGTTTTTGGTCCCGAAAAAGACATCCCAGCACCGGATATGGGAACGGGCCCCCGCGAAATGGCCTGGATTATGGATCAATACTCCCGCTTGGTCGGTTATTCCTCTCCCTCGGTCGTCACCGGAAAGCCCCTGGTCATGGGTGGTTCCAAAGGCCGGGTCGAAGCAACCGGGCGCGGGGTCATGGTGGCTGCACGCAGTGCCATGCTCAAAATGGGACTGAATCCCTTCAAATCAACCTGTGCGGTCCAGGGCTTTGGCAATGTGGGTTCCATCTCGGCCAAACTCATGGAGCAACAAGGCCTCAAAATCCTGGCGATATCGGATGTTACTGGAGGTTATTACAACAGCAACGGCATTAATATTCAAGAGGCCATGGCCTACAGCGCGGCCAACGGACATCAATTGGCCGGTTTTGGCGGAGCTGAACCCATCTCCAACGAAGCATTGTTGGAATTACCGGTGGATGTTTTGATTCCCGCCGCCATGGAAGACCAAATCACCGCCCAAAATGCTGGGCGCATCCAGGCCAAACTCATCGTCGAAGGCGCCAACGGGCCCATCGCTGCCAGTGCCGACGATACCCTGAACCAAAAAGGAATCCTGGTGGTTCCAGACATTTTGGCCAACGCCGGAGGGGTAACCGTTTCTTATTTTGAATGGGTCCAAAACCGATTGGGTTATTTCTGGACCGAAGAGCGGGTGAACCGTCGCGCCGATCGGAACATGAAGGAGGCCTTTGAAGTGGTCTACCAAACCAGCCTCAAACACCAATGCAGCATGCGCATCGCAGCCTATGTGGTTGCCATTGACAAGGTTGCACAGGTCACGCAGTTGCGTGGTGGCATCTAAATCGCTATCGTGATCCACCGCGAAGGATATACGCTGATTTTGGCCACCCTCACCCTGTGCGGTGTGGGGGCTTGGTTGGTTCATCGTTCAACGATCATTCCGTCCTGGGCCGCTTGGATTGCCTACATCATCTTTGGGGTCCTTACGATTCTGGTTGTGCAATTTTTTCGCAACCCCCAGCGCAACACCGTCCCCGATCCGCAACGCATCATTGCACCGGCCGATGGCCAGGTGGTGATCATCGAGAAGGTTCGTGAGCCGGAATACTTTGGGGACGAGCGTTTGCAGATTTCCATTTTCATGTCACCGATAAATGTCCATGTCAACCGCAATCCGGTGAGCGGGGTGGTTTCATACTTTCGCTATCATCCGGGCGATTACTTGGTTGCTTGGCATCCCAAATCTTCGACCTTGAATGAGCGGACCACCGTGGTTGTCCGTGCTCACAACGGGCAGGAAGTTTTGTTTCGTCAAATCGCCGGGGCCCTGGCTCGCCGAATTCGTTGGTATGTAGCTGAAGGTGATACGGTTAAGCAAGGTGATGAATTTGGTTTTATCAAATTTGGTAGCCGAGTGGATGTTTACCTGCCCCCCGGGGCGAAACCCCTGGTCCGTGTTGGCCAAAAAGTAAGCGGTGGCGAAACCTACCTTGCCTCCTGGTAACACCACCCCCAATCCGGGGAATAAAACCTTGCTTCGGATCATTTTTGGGACCACGCTCATCGACATGATGGGCATTGGGCTCATTATCCCGGTGGTAACCCCGCTGATCCTGGACCCGAATCGAAATCTTCTGGACCCGTCCACGGCCTTTGGAGACCGAACCTTGGTTTTGGGTTTTTTGTTAAGCAGTTTCAGCCTTGCTCAGTTCCTGGGTTCCGGCCTTTTGGGTAGCCTATCCGATCGCCACGGTCGCAAACCTGTTCTTTTTTGGACCGTGGCCGGTACCATGGCCTCCTACCTTGTTTTTGGGGCAGGCATTCTCACGGAGTCCTTGCCCCTGCTTTTTGGGGGGCGGCTGATGCTGGGCTTCTGTTCAGGAAACCTGGCGGTGACCTTTTCGTCGATCGCCGACTTGAGTTCACCGGAAGAAAAGAGCAGGAATTTTGGGATGGTGGGCGCTGCTTTTGGTATTGGCTTTGTGTTGGGACCCTTTTTGGGGGGCTTGCTTTCGGATCCCCAAAACCACCCATCCTTGGGTTACGAAACGCCCTTCTGGGCGGCAGCGGCCCTCAGCGCCTTGAACCTTTGGATGATTCGTCGCTATTTCAAAGAAACCCTGGCCCAACGAACCCACCGCCCCCTGCGTTTAGGGGATGGCGTTCGACAAATTCGGACCGCTTTTGGTCACCCAACGCTGCGTCGTTTGTTCCTGGTTTCGTTTCTGATGGTCTTTGGATTCAATTTTTTTTCGCAGTACCTGCAGGTTTACATGATCGAACGTTTTGATTACCGCCAAAGGGATATCGGGAACCTCTTTGGCTACCTAGGCTTGTGGATTGCGGTGACCCAAGGGGGTTTGCTCCGCCCTCTCTCGGCTCGATTCAGCCCAGAGAGCATCCTTCGGGTCAGTTTGCCGGTCCTGGCCTTGGGTTTTTTGGGGATTTTGTGGCCAACAGAGGCTGTTTGGCTGTATGCCATCCTCCCTTTGGTCAGCCTGGGACAGGGTTTTAGCTCCCCCAACTTGCTTTCCCTGGTCTCCAATCGGGCAGATCCATCTGTTCAAGGTGAAATTTTGGGCATCAATCAATCGGTGAATTCCTTTGCTCAGTTGCTGCCTCCTTTAATCGGAGGGGTGGTGGTGGCATGGGACCTCCGAGCCCCCATGATCGCTGCGGGTCTTTTTGTCTTGCTAGCATGGCTAACTTTAGCAAGCATCAAAAGCCCGCGCCTTGGAAATACACCATCCCGTTGATCCCGGTTCCCCTGTTTGGCTGACCATGAACTTGGTTCTGGTGGCCGCTCTTTTTGGGATCCTCCACCTGAGCAAAACCTGGAATGAAGGGCAAATTCGCCGCTTTGGGCGGGTTTTGGCCGTGATCCTTTTGGGCAATTTGCTCCTTCGTCAAGGGGTCCTCGCTTGGACCGGCGAATGGAAGGCCCATAACAGCCTGCCCCTTCAGATGTGTTCTTTTTCGGTTATTTGGGCGGCGGTAACACTATGGACCGGCCATCCTTTGGTTTACGAGTTCTTGTTGTTTTGGGGAGCAGGCGCCCTCCACTCCTTTTTGACCCCCGAATTGGATGACGGCAACAGCCTCTACAACCACATTGAATACACCATCAGCCATGCAGGTATTTTGGTGGCGGGCTTGTTTGCCACGGTCCGAATGGGCCTCAAGCCACGCCGGCTCAGTTGGCTCAAAATCTTTGGGTACACCCAATTGGTTTTGCCAGTGATGGGTACGGTGAATTTTTTGTTAGGATCCAATTACATGTACCTAGCCGAGCGGCCCTTGGTGGACAACCCATTTTTGATTGGACCCTGGCCTTGGTACCTGCTAGGAATGGAATTTGCAGTTCTGCTGCATTTTGTGTTATTTTACAAACTCCACCGTTGGCTTGCGGCTCGTTCTGAACGGCTCCGCCCATCCTGGGAAACCGATGGTTCCTGATTCGCGGAGAGGTAACCCGCGTTGGCTTTAATTCCCGGCCTCGCTCTTGGGGTCCTCCAGAGGTTGTTCTTTGGATTTGGACTTGCTTGACTTTTTGGAATCCTTCCCCGACTTTTTGGGTGCAGGCTTCTTCGCGGCAGGCTTCTTCGCTGCGGGTTTTTTGACCGGTGGCTTTTTGATTTTCTTGGGCTTGGGGGGCACGATGCGTCGCAGCTCGGATCCCTTGGCGTCCGGAGCGGGACCGCTTACCAATTCATTTTCCCAACCGAAAATTCGTTCGGTTCTAGAAACCCTTGTTGGATATACATCCAATTGGTTGGTGACATAGTGATGCTTGCCTCGGTTGAGGTAGCATTCATTGCCGACCGTGCTGCCGCTAAAGCGGGTTTCCCCTTTGCGCACAAAATAAACCACGCAATACGGATGGTCCTTGAGATCATCCGGGGTCATGGATTCAAAAGGCCTCAAATTCTTGTATTCACCGGTATAATCGGCGAATTGATCCAAGGTGTATACTTTGGCCTCGTAACGACCGGTGGTATAATCTTTGAACCGATAAATACGCTGCGATACCACCTGTCCCGGAGGGGATTGAAATTCTTCGTACATCCAAACGGCATCCGAAAAATAATTTTCCCATATTTTGACCATGTGACTTTCAACCGGTGCTGCCGTGGTGTCAACCCTTGTTTGTTTGGTGTTATCAAAATCTCCGGTCAGCCACTGGGTTAGCAGGGTGAGTTCTTTGGTGTAGCGGGCCTTGGGAGGCTTGGTTCCGCCTTTGCGTCCTTCGGAAGCGGCATGGCCCACCAAAGGCGCCAAGCCCAGCAAGGTGGAGATTAACCAAAGGGCCATACGAGAAACCAAGCGTCCGTTCGACGCATTGGGGTGTTTTTGTTGCCGACGGTTCAAGGAATGAGACGCAAGGGTACCAGCGATGAGTAAATTCATTGGATCAAGGACTTGTATAATTTAATGAACAATTACGCTCCAATTTACGATTAAAAAGAGCCCTTGGACCCTGTAGCCTACCAAAAATTGCAAGGCATCGTTGGGATCCCCTGTCGCAAAACTTTGAAATTGTTCACTAATTCCTAAAAAAAACCTTTGTGTAAAAATCCCCGAACTTTGTGAATAATTGCCACAAACTTTGTGAAAATTGCAGGGAAATATTCTCAATTTTTGGGTACTGAAAAAGCCAACCCACCGGGAAGGCTTTTTTGGCCTAACAGACAAATTTCTTACCCATGACTGAACCCATTCTCGTCGAGAATAAAGACCGCTTTGTCCTTTTTCCAATCCAGCACAGCGATATCTGGAATTTTTACAAAAAGGCGGAAGCCAGTTTTTGGACAGCCGAAGAAATTGACCTCGCCCAGGATCTGACCGACTGGGAAAACAAGCTCAACGCCGACGAGAAGCATTTCGTCAAACACGTGCTGGCCTTCTTTGCGGCCAGTGACGGAATTGTCAACGAAAACCTGGCCATCAATTTCTTGAACGAGGTCCAATACCCCGAAGCCCGCTGCTTCTACGGTTTTCAGATTATGATGGAGAACATCCATTCCGAGACCTATTCCCTGCTGATCGATACCTACATCAAGGACCCCGCCGAAAAGAACTACCTTTTCCACGCCATCGATCACATGGATTGCGTTCGCAAAAAAGCCGATTGGGCGTTGCGTTGGATCGGCCAGGGCTCTTTTGCCGAGCGACTCATTGCCTTTGCGGCGGTCGAGGGCATTTTCTTCTCCGGTTCGTTTTGCAGTATTTTCTGGCTCAAGAAGAGGGGACTCATGCCCGGTCTGACATTCTCCAACGAATTGATTAGCCGTGATGAGGGCCTGCACCGGGACTTTGCGGCCTTGTTGTACACCCGCCATCTCACCAGCCAGCTCGATCCGGCCCAGGTTCACCAAATCGTCGCCAACGCCGTCGAAATTGAGAAAGAATTTGTCACCGATGCCCTGCCCGTCCGGTTGATCGGCATGAACGCCGACCTCATGTGCCAATACATTGAATACGTAGCCGACCATTTGCTGGGCGTCTTGGGTCTGCCCAAGATTTACAACGCGACCAACCCTTTTGACTTTATGGAGCTTATTTCCATGGAAGGCAAAACCAATTTCTTCGAAAAAAGAGTGGGTGAGTACCAAAAAGCCGGCGTTTCCGCCGAGCGCAGCCAGCAAAGCTCCTTTACCACCGACGCTGATTTCTAAATCAAGGCCGCAGCCCACCTCCCCTTACCCGCCCACCCCACCAAAACCCGGCCCATGCAAGTCCTCAAAAGAGACGGAAGACGCGAAGAAGTCAAATTCGACAAAATCACGACCCGCATTGAACGGCTGTGCTATGGACTGGACCCCCGACATGTTCAAGCCGTGGAAGTGGCCAAAAAGGTCATCAACGGATTGTACGATGGGGTAAGCACCGTGCAATTGGACGATTTGGCCGCAGAAACGGCCGCGGCCCTCACGGCAGCCCACCCGGATTATGCGGTGTTGGCCGCACGCATTGCCATTTCCAATCTCCACAAGGAGACAAAAAAGTCGTTTAGCGAAACCATGCGGGATTTGCACGGTTACATCGATCCGGCAACCTCGTCCCCAGCGGCCCTGATTGCCAACGATGTCATGGAGGTCATTGAGGCCCACGCCGAAGCCCTGGACTCAGCAATCATCTATTCAAGAGATTTTGAGTACGACTATTTTGGATTCAAAACCCTGGAGCGCTCTTATTTGCTCAAATTAGACGGCAAAGTGGTCGAAAGGCCTCAGCACATGCTGATGAGGGTGGCCGTTGGCATTCACAAGGAAAACATTGCCTCGGCCCTGCATACCTACGAATTGCTCAGCGAGCGTTGGTTCACCCACGCCACCCCCACCTTGTTCAATGCCGGGACCCCCAAGCCTCAGCTTTCGAGTTGCTTTCTCCTTTCCTTGCAGGATGACTCGATTGACGGAATTTACGATACCCTCAAACAAACCGCCAAAATCTCCCAAAGCGCGGGCGGTATAGGCCTCAGCATCCACAACCTACGGGCGACCGGTTCCTACATCAAGGGAACGAACGGCACCTCCAACGGGATTGTGCCCATGCTTCGGGTTTTCAACGACACGGCGAGGTACGTAGACCAAGGCGGTGGCAAGCGCAAAGGTTCTTTCGCTGTTTATTTGGAACCTTGGCACGCCGATATTTTTGATTTTCTGGAACTCAAAAAGAACCATGGCAAAGAGGAACTGAGGGCCCGCGATCTTTTCTACGCGCTCTGGATTCCGGACTTGTTCATGAAAAGAGTGGAGCAGAACGGCGAATGGTCCCTCTTTTGTCCCAACGAGGCGCCCGGTCTGCATGAGTGCTGGGGGGAGGAATTTGAAAACCTCTACCTACGCTACGAAAAAGAGGAGAGGGCCCGCAAAACCATCAAGGCCCAAGACCTTTGGTTTGCCATTTTGGAATCCCAAATCGAAACCGGGACCCCGTACATGCTCTACAAGGATGCTTGCAACAGCAAGAGCAACCAACAAAACCTGGGCACCATCAAGTCCAGCAACCTCTGCACCGAAATTGTGGAATACACCAGCGCGGACGAAGTTGCGGTCTGCAATCTGGCTTCCATTGCTCTGCCCCGCTTTGTCAAATCCGATTTGACTTTTGACCACCAGCGCCTATTTGAAATCACCCAAACGATTACCCGTAACCTCAACCGGATTATTGATATCAACTATTACCCGGTTCCCGAGGCCCGCAATTCCAATTTCAGGCATCGTCCCATCGGAATTGGGATCCAAGGTCTGGCGGATGTTTTTATCACCATGCGTTATGCCTTTGAATCCGAAGAAGCTGCTGCGCTGAACCGCGAGATTTTTGAGACCATCTATTTTGGAGCCATGACGGCTTCCATGGAACTGGCCAAAGAGCATGGAACCTACGAGACGTATGCGGGTTCCCCGGTTTCCAAAGGCGTTTTTCAATTCGATATGTGGGGGGTTCAACCCAGTCCTCGTTGGAATTGGACCGGCCTCAAGGCCCAGGTGGCCCAACACGGGGTACGGAACAGTCTTTTGTTGGCGCCCATGCCGACCGCGTCCACCAGCCAAATCCTAGGAAACAACGAATGTTTTGAGCCTTACACGTCCAACCTCTACAGCCGACGGGTGCTCAGCGGAGAATTTGTGGTGGTTAACAAACACCTGCTCAGGGATTTGATTGATGCCGGTGTTTGGTCGCTGGATCTCAAAAACAAAATCATCGCCCAAAACGGCTCGGTCCAAAACATCCCGGAAATCCCAGAACATCTCAAGGCCCTTTACAAAACCGCTTGGGAAATTTCCCAAAAAGCCATCATTGATATGGCCGCCGGGCGTGGTGCCTACATCTGCCAAAGCCAGAGCATGAACATTTTCATGCCCAACGCCAATTTTGCCAAACTAACCTCCATGCATTTCTATGCTTGGAAAGCAGGACTCAAAACGGGGATGTACTACCTGCGCACCAAAGCGGCGGTCAATGCGGTCAAATTCACCTTGGATAGTCAGCAGGTTCAGCAAGCTCCGGTGGCCCAAGTTGCCGCCATGCCCGGCATGGACCCCCAAGGAGTTGGGTCCGCTCCCATTACGGCTTCCTTGCTCAACAAGGACGAGGCCCTGGCCCAGGTTGCTTGCTCCTTGGACAACCCGGATGCCTGCGAAGCCTGCGGCAGTTAAGATTATTTCTTGGTACGGTTGGGGCGATACCCCGGCTTTCGATGCGGACGGCCGCCTCGGTTTTCACCGCTTCCTGCTGAATTGGCCGGCGACTCGGTCCATCCACACAAGGGGCGTTCGGTCCATGGAAGGCTGCGTCCCACCAATTCTTCGATTCGTTTCCAGCGTCGGAGGTCCATGGGGTTGACCATGGTCATCGAACGGCCATTGCGCTCGGCCCGACCGGTACGACCAATGCGATGCACATAATCCTCGGGATCCGGGGGGACATCGTAATTAATCACCAAGTCTATGTTATCGACATCAATCCCCCTGGACAAGACATCGGTTCCCACCAAAACCGGTAAGCGACCGGCTTTGAAGGCCCGCATCAGGGTTTCCCGGGCGCTTTGGTCCAAATCGGAGTGAAAGGCCTCGTTCATCACCCCGGCTTTGCGCAGGGTTTGATGAAGCTGCTTGACTTTGTCTTTGGAAGAACAAAAGATCAGGGCAGAACGGAAGGGGAATTCCGCTAACAAAGCGGTTAGGACCTGCAATTTGTGGGGGTCCATCACCTTGAAAGCCATCTGTTCGATTTTGTCGGCTGGACGGGAAACAGCGATGCTCACCTGGGCCGGGTCCCGAAGAATGCTGCCGGCCAGTTGGCGAATGCGGTCAGGCATCGTGGCCGAAAACATGAGGGTTTGACGGTCCTTGGGCAATCGGGCAACAATTCGCATGATATCCTCCAAAAAACCCATGTCCAGCATACGGTCGGCTTCGTCCAAAACCAGGTAGCGCAAGCTATCAAAGTTGAAATTCCCCGTGGCCATAAAGGACCACAGGCGACCCGGCGTGGCCACCACCAGGTCAGCACCTTGACGCAAGGCCTTGTGCTGTTGATCCCAGAGGGCACCGTCTCCACCACCGTAAATCGGGATGGACGAAATGGGACTGTAATAGGAGAGGCCTTCGATTTGCTGATCAATTTGCAAGGCCAATTCCCGGGTAGGGGTTAGAATGAGGGCGCTGAGATGGCGCTTTTCGTGGGAAATCAGGTGATCAATCAGAGGCAAGACAAAGGCGGCCGTTTTGCCGGTCCCGGTTTGTGCACAGGCAATCAGGTCTTTCCCTTCCAAGACCAGGGGGATGGCCTGCTCCTGCACGGGACTCGGTTTTTTGAAGCCCATAGCCGCCAAGCCATCCAGCACATCGGGGTGCAGCCCAAACCGATCAAATCCAGATTCTTCACTCATGTCGAGGCCGAAGGTACGGCCTTCAGGCAGCGAATTCCCTCCTGGTCCTCGTTGAAACAACCGATACAGGCCGTTCGGACCCCGGCTGCTTCCAACACCGCTTCCACTTTGACCGCTGCATCGGGGTCCACCGCCACCAACAAACCACCGTTGGTTTGGGGATCGCATAGCCAAGCAAAATCCTCGCCTTGCATGCCCTGCACCTTGCTTTCCACATGTTGCCAATTGCGGTAACATTGATCTGGGAGAATACGCTTATGTATATAATGTTCCAGGCCTACCAACAAAGGAACCCGATCCGTCCACAACTCCAAACCGACGCCTTCTTCTAACATTTCGAGGGCATGGCCCAGAAGTCCAAAACCGGTCAAATCGGTCATGGCATGCACTTCAGGCAGCAAGGCCAAAGTAGCACCCGCCCGATTGACCACCGATAATTGTTCCAGAAGCCCGTAGTAATCAGGCGTCTCCAAAAGCCCCTGCCGAAGAGCGGCGGCCATGATCCCGCTGCCCAAAGGCTTGGTCAAATACAACAAGTCGCCGGCGCGGGCTCCGCGGTTGGTTTTGAGATGATCCTCGGCCACCAATCCCTGAACCGCCAATCCAAAAAACGGCTCCGATGCCACGATGCTGTGACCACCTGCAAGGGGTACCCCCTCCTCGGTACAAAGGTCTTGGGCGCCTCGCATCACCTCGGCGGCCGAAGCCAGTCCCAATTCCTCCACGGGCCAAGCCAGCAATCCCAAGGCCAAACAGGGCCGCCCTCCCATGGCATAGATATCGCTCAATGCATTCGCAGCAGCGACCCGGCCAAAATCGTAGGGGTTGTCAACGATGGGGCTAAAAAAATCGACGGTTGATAACAAAAGTTGATTGGAGCCGGGCAAACGAATCACCGCGGCATCATCGGCATGTTCAAAGCCCACCAAAACCTCCGGGTGCGTTCCATGCTCCAATCCTTCCAACATGGATTTGAGTTGAGCAGGCGGCATCTTGCATCCGCAGCCCGAAGCCCGGGTTCGCTGGGTTAATCGCAAAGGTTCCGTTGCCATAGGGCTCATGATTCGGTCGATCTTGGATTCCCAAAAACCCTTTGACCGGCTTTGGTAAGAAGGTTCACCAAACGCAGGCCCATGGCATCGCTTCGGAGTTCCACGGCACAATCCGGGCAAGGTCGCTGACCAAAAGCATAATCGTAGGTGCGGTCGTAATAGGTCAATGCCAAGCGGGCTGCCGCGTCCAAATCCCCCGCATCCAGGTATTCAACGGCGCGTTGGCAATGTTGAGGACCCATTTTTCGTTCGATTTTCAAAAAAGACTGCCGCAAGAGCGCGGGGTCGGCGGCCCCGTAGTTTGATAACAAATGACGTATCCTAAAGTCCATGCTGCGATTCAGGCGAAAATACGGCGCTTGCTGCATGGCCTGGTACAATTCATCGGGCAAATGCAGGGAGCCAATCTGCCGACTTTCGCTCTCGACCCAAACCGGCCTTCCCAAATCCATCCCATCCAAACCATGGGCCAATCGATTCATAAAATGTTCTTGGCTGGGTTGGGGAACTTCGCCCAGGTTACCAAAGGCGGAACCTTTGTGGCCGGCCAGGCCCTCCAAATCCAAAACCTGTTGTCCGGCAGCGGCCAAATCATGGAGTGCCTCGGTTTTGGCCGAACCGGTCCGTCCACCCAGGATAAACCAACGCCAGGGTTGTCCCCATAGCGTTGTCATGCGGCCCCGCCAGGCCTTGTAACCGCCCGCGTAGCGTTGAACCGGATACCCCGCCTGCCGCACCAACAACTCCATCCCCATCGATCGCTGCCCACCCCTCCAGCAATAAACCATCCATGACCGGTTGGCCCCAATTCCCGCCTTTTCGGAAAGAACGCGCAGGGTTTGCAACAACCATGGAATCTTGGGCCCCACGTAGAGCCAGGCCAAATCAACCGCCTCGGCCGATCCCCTGTTCTTGAAACATAGACCGACCTGATGGCGTTCTGAATCCGATAGAAGCGGGAGAGAATAGGCACCCGGAACATGTCCGGCGGCGTATTCAGAAGGGGAACGAACGTCCAGCCAAGCTGTAGGAGCATCCTCTGTTGGGGGAAACCCGGGTTCCGAATCCTCGGACGCTGACCGTTGCATGGCCCAAGTTAGGGATAAAAATATTTAACCATGAAAACTTTTTTGGTTTTCAAAGTTTCTATACCTTTGCGCCTCTTATGTCCCTAGGTCCTCAACATATCCCCCAAATCCGGGAACTATTCTTTCGGTATGGACTCAAAAGCATGACCATGGACGAACTGGCCCGGCAATTGGGCTGTTCCAAAAAAACCATCTACGAACACTACACCGACAAAAAAATCCTGGTCCACCGTGTCTTGGGCAGCTTTTTGGAGGAACACCGCAGTGAAATGCAGGCCCTGGAACAAAGCAGCCGAAACGCCGTCGAAAACCTCCTTCGGATGGCGGCGACCGGTCTCCAAAAAATGCGAAACCTTACCCCGACGATGCTCTTTGACCTCCAAAAATCCTACCCGGAACTATGGACCGAGCTCGAATGTTATCGTCAGGTGGAGATCGCGGGCATCTTCAAGCGCCTGATTGAACGAGGGCAACGCGAAGGTCTATTCCGCCCGGAAATCGATGCAGAAATTGTGAGCATCATGCACCTGCAGCACACCAATCTACTATTGGATCCCCTGGTTTTCAGTCACTTGAACAAACCCTTGCCCAAGGTTTTTGAAACCATCCAAGACGTCTTTATCCGAGGCATCGCAACCCCCAAAGGCCTTCGCACCTGGATCAAAGCCCAAACCATCTTCAATCCCAACCAACCATGAGTCACCCTTTGACACGATTCTTTTTGGCCACCTTGCTCTTGTTAGAATCAATCGCGAGCGGCGCGCAGACAACAAACAAAACCAACGTCCAACCCATGAGCCTGAACCAGGCCATCCAATACGGCTTGGACCACCATCACAGCGCACTGAATGCAACCGATGATATCGAGTCCGCCGGCGCGAGGATTCGTGAAATCACTTCCATCGGCCTACCCCAAATCCGCGCGACCTACGGTTTAACCGACAACTTTATTATCCAAAAAGTCATCATTCCCAACGGGCAACTGTTTAATCCCGATGCCCCTCCAGGCCCCGTCGCCCTGGAATTTCAACCTCAATACGGGGGCAATGCCAACTTGACGTTGACCCAATTACTCTTTGATGGCTCCTACCTCGTGGGACTCAAAGCTGCCCAAACCTTTCGACAAATTGCGGTCAAAAACAGGGAAATGACCGACGCCCAAATCTCTGAGAATGTCCAAAAAGCCTACTACGGCGTTTTGGTCGGGCAACACCGGAACGAATTGCTGGAAGCCAGTCTGATGCGATTGGACTCCAGCCTGGGAGAAATGCAAATTATGTTACAAAATGGAATGATTGAACGGCTTGATGTGCAAAGGATCGAACTTCAACGGAACCAATTAGCCACCGAAACAGCCAAAATCAGACAAATCCGTTATCTATCCTTGCAACTCCTCAAATTCCAAATGGGCTATCCCTTGGGCGATACCTTAATCCTCAGCGATCGACTTGAAAACATTCCCTCGTTGGTCGCCGAGCAGGTCCCCCCTGCCTATACCCAGCCCGATGCCTTCACGAGCCGCCCCGAAGCCGCCCTCCTGGCCCTGCAAATAAAAGGCAATGACCTGGAAATCAAGAACCTAAAAGCCGGATACCTGCCTTCGGTGGGCCTGCAGGTTCAACGAGGTGCCCTGGCCGGTGCCGGCGAATTCAACAAAGTTCTGGACCCAGGAGGTAATTGGTTTGCCTACGGTTCGGTGGGCATTGGCATTAACTGGTATGTTTTTGATTCTTTTAACAAAAAATACAAGATTCAGCAAAAGCGAATCGAAAAAATCAAAAACGAACGCGTTCTCATGAACTTCCTACAGGCTTCGGCCCTGCAACAGGACCAGGCCAGAACCGCCATCCAAAATGCGCTGGCCTCCTTGCGTCAACAAAATGCCAACCAAGACCTGAGCCTTGAAATCCTGCAGACCACCCGCATTAAATACCGCGAAGGAGTCGGGTCCAACCTCGAAGTGATTCAGGCCGAAGCCGGTTACCGCGAGGCCCAAGCCGCCTACTTCAACAGCCTTTATGAATACTACATCGCCAAAGTCGATTACCTCAAAGCCAGTGGAAAACTCACCGGTACCAACGAATAAAATTCAACCACGACAAACCTTGAAATTCATGAAATCTGCCCACATTAACCCTTTCAAAACGGTTTCACACCGCCATCCAAGAACATTCCAAACTTTGTTGATTTGGGCGCTGACCCTAGGCCTCAGTGCCGGCCTTTTGGCGTCCTGCGCCGAAGAAAAAGCCAACGACCCAGCCAGTCGTCTCAAAGTCCTCCAAGCTGAACAGGCTCGCATTACAGCCGAAATCCAAAAACTACAGCAAGAGCTTCGCCAAAGCGGCTCCAAAACCGCGGACAACACGGCAGCCAATACCAAAACCAAATTGGTCCAAGCCTTGACGCTGGAAGAGAGCCCCTTCCGCACTTGGGTTGAGGTTCAAGGCACCGTCGATGCCCGCCAAAGCATCGAAGTAACGGCCGAAAGCATGGGGGTTGTCCGTAACATCAAAGTCAAAGAAGGCCAAAAGGTCACCAAGGGTCAGATTCTGGCTGAATTGGACCAAACCGTTTTGCTGCAGAGCATCGAAGAAATCAAGGGCCAACTGGATTTTGCCAAACAACTCTATTCCAAACAAGCCAACCTTTGGAAACAAAACATCGGTTCGGAGATTCAATACCTCAACGCCAAAAACCAAAAAGAAAGTCTGGAACGGCGTTTGGCTACGGTTGAATCGCAGCTGGACATGACGCGTATCAAAGCCCCCGTGAGCGGTACGGTGGACCAGGTTTACCTCAAACTGGGGCAATCGACCGCCATGGGTATGCCGGCTGTACGGGTCGTCAACTTCAACGACCTTCGCGTCGTCACGGACCTTTCGGAAAGCTATGTTAGCCGGGTCCGTGAAGGGGCCACGGTGGACTTGGAATTCAAAGACCTTAACCTGAGTGCCCAAGGACGCATTGCCTATGTGGCTCGCTCCATCAGCGCACTAAACCGCACCTTCCGGGCCGAAGTCCCCCTCAACAACCGCGAAGGGCTCTACCGCCCCAACATGATTGTTGGCATGAAAATCAACGATTACAGCACCAACAAAGCCCTAAAAATCCCGGTTAATCTTTTGCAAAACTCCGATGAAGGGACCTTTGTGATGGTCGTCCGAGGTGAAGGAACTAGCCTCAAGGCTTCGAGGGTCTCGGTAACACCGGGCCGTTCCAACGGCATCGAAACCGAAATTCTCCAAGGACTCCAAGCGGGAGACCGCATTATCACCACCGGTTACAACGACCTTAACGATGGCCAAGCCATCACCCTGCCATGAGCTCATTCAAAGAATTCAAGCCCACCAGTTGGGCCATTGATAACCGAATCACGGTTTTCATTCTAACAGTAATTATAACACTGGCCGGTCTTTCGGTTTACAATTCTATTCCCAAGGAACAATTCCCTGAGGTGGTGGTTCCCACCTTTTTTGTGACCACGGTGTACCCGGGCACATCGCCTGCGGACATGGAAAACCTGGTCACCAGGCCCTTGGAAAAGCAACTGGGGACCCTGTCCGGCGTCAAAAAAATGACCAGCAATTCCCAACAGGACTTTGCGAATGTCGTCGTTGAATTTGGCACCGATGTATCGGTTTCGGTCGCCAAACAAAAAGTCAAGGACGCGGTGGATAAAGCCCGAACCGACTTGCCCAAAGACCTGCCCCAAGATCCCCGCGTCATGGAATTGGACATTTCGGAGGTTCCCATCCTTTTTGTGAATATTTCGGGCCCCTTTGATCTGGATCGACTCAAAAAATACGCCACCGATCTCAAAGACAAAATCGAAGATGTCAAGGGCATCAACCGGGTCGATATGGTCGGAGCCTTGGACCGTGAAATTCAGGTCGATGTGGACATGTTCAAATTGCAGGCGGCCAAAATGACCATGGATGATATCGAGCGGACCATACGCTTTGAAAACATGACCATGTCGGGTGGTAACATCAACACAGGGGACAAGCAACGAAGCATACGGATTCTTGGTGAATTCCAATCGGTTAGCGAGCTGGGCAACCTGGTTGTGACCTCCATGAACGGGTCGTCGGTCTTCCTCAAAGACATCGCGAAAGTAACCGACGGTTACAAAGACAAACAAAGCTATGCCCGCCTTAACGGACAGAAAGTTATAACGCTCAATGTTATCAAACGTTCCGGCGAAAACCTCATTCAGGCATCCGATGATATCAACGCCTTGATTTCCGAGGCCAAATCCATCCTGCCAAGCGACCTCAAGATCACAATTTCCGGGGATCAAAGCCGTGTTACGCGGACCACCGTGAACGACTTGACCAATTCCATCATTATTGGCTTTGTCTTGGTCACCCTGGTTCTGATGTTCTTTATGGGAACCACCAACGCCATGTTTGTGGGACTTTCTGTTCCGGTTTCGTCGTTCTTGGCCTTTATGTTCATGCCTAGCCTGGGCTTCACCATGAACATGATCGTACTCTTTGCGTTGTTGATGGCCTTGGGTGTTATCGTCGATGATGCCATTGTGGTCATCGAAAACACCCACCGACTCTTTGATCGGGGCCGAAGAAACATTGTTACGGCTGCCAAAATGGCCGCAGGCGAAGTCTTTATGCCGGTCCTTGCCGGGACCCTAACCACCGTAGCCCCCTTTATGCCTTTGGCTTTCTGGGATGGCATCGTGGGCAAATTCATGTTTTTTCTGCCCGTGACCCTGATTTTGACCCTGATGTCCTCCTTGCTGGTGGCCTACATCATTAATCCGGTCTTTGCCGTTCAGTTTATGAAACCGGAGCCGGAAACGCCCGAAGAAATTCAAACCCAGAAAACACGATCACGCCGTAGTCTTCTAATAGCCTCGGCCATCTTCGCCGTATTGGGCATCATCCTGCACCTGGCCGGTTCCACAGGTCTTGCGAATTTTGTTTTATTCATCGTTCCGTTGTTATGGATTAACCGAATCGTCCTTGGTCCGATGATTGAAAGGTTTCAGAATCATACCTGGCCTTCGGTCCAAGACAAATACGAGCAACTTCTTCGATGGTGCCTGCAAGGCCGGCGTCCGGCTTATATGATGCTGGGAACGGCTGGATTGCTTGTGCTCAGTTTTGTACTGACCGGCCTTTCCGTGAACAGCGGTCGTGTCAAAATCGCTTTCTTTCCGACCGGAGAGCCCAATTTTGTCTATGTTTATTTGAATACCCCCATTGGAACACGGGCCGAGGTCACCGATTCCTTGACGCAACTGGTCGAAACCAAAGTCATGGATGTTTTGGGGCCCCGCAATCCTTTGGTTGAATCGGTGGTGACCAATGTTGCCATCGGCGCTGGGGATCCCATGGATCGGGACCAATCGGTTGCCCCCCACAAAGGCAAAGTCACCGTGGCCTTTATCGCCTTTGGAGATCGCGACGGCATGCGAACCTTGCCCTTGCTGGACTCGATCCGTGCCCACATTAAGGGCATTCCCGGTGTCGAAATCGCGGTGGACCAGGAACGTGGCGGACCCCCAACCGGTAAACCCATCAACATCGAAGTCACCGGGCAGGATTTCAAAGTCCTAGGTCAGAACGCACAGGCTCTCAAAACCTACCTGGATTCCTGCAATATCGCCGGGGTGGAGGAACTCAAGATTGACTTGGAACGGAGCAAGCCAGAGTTATTGGTCCGCATTGACCGCGAAAGAGCCCAACGCGAAGGGGTCAGCACCGCCCAAATTGGCTCGGAAATTCGTTCAGCCGTTTTCGGCAAAGAAGCTAGCAAGTTCAGGAGCAACAACGACGAAATCCCTATCCAACTACGCTATTCACGGGTTGACCGCGAGGACTTGAACCGTTTGCTGAACGCCCGTATCACCTTCCGTGACATGAATGCCGGCGGGGCGGTCCGTCAATTACCGGTATCGGCTGTTGCCAACATCGAATACACCTCCTCGTTGGGAAGCATCAAACGCAAAAACGAAAAAAGGGTCATAACTCTCAGCTCCAATGTCCTCAGTGGTTTTACCCCGAACCAAGTGGTGGCCTCCATTAACGAGGCGCTCAAGGGTTTTGAGGCCACCGAAGGCACCGGAATCCGCATGACCGGGGAGCAAGAGGAGCAAGCCGAAGCCGGAAGCTTTCTTTCCAATGCGCTCATGATTTCTGTAGGCTTGATTTTCATGATCTTGATGTTTCAGTTCAATTCCATGAACCGAACCCTTATGATCTTATCCGAAATATTGTTTTCCATTATTGGTGTTCTTTTGGGATATGTTATAACAGGCATGACCATGTCCATTATCATGACCGGTATCGGGATTGTGGCGCTCGCAGGGATTGTAGTCAAAAACGGTATTCTTATTGTAGAATTCATCGACTTGATACGCAAGGAACAACGGATACCCCTGCGGGAAGCCATTGTACAAGCTGGGAAAATTCGTTTGGCACCGGTCTTTCTGACCGCCGCATCCACCGTCCTGGGCTTGGTGCCTTTGGCTTTGGGCCTCAACATTGATTTTCCGGGCTTGTTTGCCCGCTTTGAACCCCACCTCTACCTGGGCGGTGATCAGGTGGCCTTCTTTGGTCCGCTGAGTTGGACCATCATCTTTGGCTTGACCTTCTCAACACTGATTACCCTAATTCTGTTGCCGGCCATGTATTATATCGCTGAGCGCAACACCGTCCGCCGTCGTTGGTTCCTGCGTCGCGTATCACGCATGGCCTATCGTTAATCCAACCATTGCGAACCCTATCCTTGATCTTACCATTGCTAACCCTATCGCTGTGGAATTAATCAAAAAACGAGGTTTTGTGCCTTCGGATTTCCAACCGACCTCGTTTGAGGTCATCGAACCCTATTACAATCGGCTTCTCAATACGGATTGGAATGCGGGAGTGGATTTGAGTCTTTCCGAAGGTCAAGACGAGCACACAAAATTCGCGAAATGGCTGGCGGACCGATCGGAATTGGAATCCTGCCTGGACGAGCATCAAGCTTGGTTGTATGTGGCGTTGAGTTGCGATACCGAAAACACCGACAAAAGGAAGGCTTATGAGTTTTTTGTCCAGGAAATCTACCCGAAGATTGCCCCCTTGGACGATGCCCTCAATGCCAAAATGCTAGCCTACCCAGGCTTGGATCGGTACCACGAACCTGGCTTTGACCGACTGCTTCGGATGGTCCGCAACGCCCGGGAATTATACCGCGAAGCGAATATCCCCCTGCAAACGGAACTCAAAGGCCTCGAAAGCCAATACGGCGCCAAAACAGGGAGCCTGACCATCGTCTACGGCGGTCAAGAATACACCCTTCCCCAGGCGCAGAATCTTCTCAAATCCTCCGACCGGACCCAACGCGAAGCCGTGTATCGCCTCATCATGGATGCAAGGGCCAAGATCAGCGAAGATCTGCAAGATCTCATGGACCGCATGCTCGAACTTCGTCACCGCCTAGCCCTCAACGCTGGTTTTGCCAATTACAGGGATTATCGGTTCCAGGAGCTGAACCGCTTTGAATACGGCGTTGAAGAATGCGAAACCTTTCATCAATCGGTCCGTGATTCCTTCATGCCGCTCAAAGAGCATATTGACCATAACAAAGCCTTGATTAATGGCCTGGACCGCTTACGGCCTTGGGATCTCAAAGCACTCCCCGCGGGTCTAAAACCCCTCCACCCCTTTGAAGGCCAAAAAGATTTGATTCAAAAAAGTATTGCGGCCTTTCAACAGCTGGATCCGTTTTTCGGGGAATGCCTCTCGACCATGGACCGTTTGGGTCGTTTTGATTTGGAATCCCGCAAAGGCAAAGCACCTGGTGGTTACAATTACCCCATGATGGAAAGCGGGGCTCCCTTTGTATTCATGAACGCTACCGGCTCGATGGAAGACCTGGAAACGATGATGCACGAAGGCGGTCATGCGGTGCATTCTTTTTTGGTCCACCCCTTGCGATTGAATGTGTACCG
>Ga0114981_10000309_pt1 | contig 31115 bp, 20 predicted proteins | sample S_140806_MF_Meta_FD_87028 | JGI IMG/M metagenome (GOLD analysis project Ga0114981, IMG submission 87028) | Freshwater microbial communities from Lake Simoncouche, Canada to study carbon cycling - S_140806_MF_MetaG | ecosystem: Environmental > Aquatic > Freshwater > Lake | place: Lake...
CTTTGTTCCGCAAGCGTGTTTTTGACCACATGATTCAGCAACAAATGCCACTGTACCCAATGCAATTAGAACAAGAATCAATTTCGCCGAGATGATGTTTTTCAAAGATTTCATGTGTGTGCTGTTTTCAGTTGTGTTTTACAATAATAAGAAATTATTCCGCTGAAAGCAAGCTTCTAATAAGCTCCTTGGCGCTTGCGAATAAACCATTCCAGCGTGAGTAACCCAAGGATGATGGCGAAAACCCACCACATTTGCACCAATTCGAGCAGTTTCTTCGGATTGTAAACTACTGGCTTAATGTCTTCACGTGCATTGAGAATATCCACTAAAGAACCCATGGTGCTGGGATATACCACCTGACCATTGTGCGCTTCGGCAAGATTAAAGAGCGCGCGATGATTGGCAGTAGTCACACTTCTTTCCGCCATCAATGCGGTCACAACAAACTTGCCTTCTTTCACGTATTTTTCATTGCCCACCTGTACCCTTGCTTTCCATGAATATTCTCCTGGTGTGAATCGACCTGCTTCCAATTGATACGCCCTCGTTGTTTTGGAAAACGTTCGTTTGTACGTTGTTCCCTTCTCATCTGTAATATCAACGAATACATCAGGAGTCTGAATCAATTCGAAGCTTTGATTGTACACTTCTGCATCGAATGAAACCTCTTCATTTTCCGGAACAGAATTGGGAGCCGTTACCCTAAAGAAGCTTCTCTCCTCTTGCAGCGACAAATACTGAATCGTTTTCCCGATAAGTTCATCAAATATTTCATGATTCCCATGATCAGCGAAATCAGCCATACGCCAACGCCATAAGCCTTCACCTGCGAAAACTGAAACCTTACGAGAATCTTGTTCTGAAAACACCCACAAAGGATAATCTGTTGCGAGTGTTCCTATTCGTTGCACCATGAATGGGTTAACGGCATTCGACTGCTCATAGTTAGCAAAAGGAGCCTGCACTGCGGGCAATCTCGATAGATAAGCCATCGCTTCTTCAGAAACAGAGAACAGCGGAAAATCTTTCACACCTACCGGCTGACAGTCATTCGGACGCGAACCATTCACGTTAATTGTCAGTCCGGTCCCTAACGCATTAAATTGCGAATACCTCCCTTGCACACCTGTAATATACCACACAGGAATACCCGCAGCTTCTAAATCGCCCAACAACTTTTGTCCAAGCGTTGATTCCGTCGGAATTGAATGCAGAATAGCAAGATTATATTTATTAACGGGTTCGGTTAACTCACCGAGTATTCCCGTTGTCACTTGATAATTATCGTTGCTTTCAATTGACAATTTCAGAGCGCCAATATCGGGATGCGGACCAGCACCAATGATCAAAACCTTTTGGCGAGAGTCAAGGACCTCAATGAAAAAGTCTAGTTTGTTGTTAGCCACATTTTCCTCACCTTGTAATGTAGCAACTTCGGCTGTATACTTCTGAATGCCGATAGCACTTGCTTCCAACTCCACAGGAAGGGTCGTTGTGTATATATCCTGATCAGACGTTACGTGTTGAGAAAACAAAATCTGTCCACCTTTCTTCAAGGTCACTACAACATCTTCTCCTTTAGCTTTCGACGATCGAACGACCATCTCTACAGGGAACTTGTTACCAAGAAAAGCGATTGAGTTATGATGAACATCTTGGATCGCGACATCTTTCTTCACCGCGGTATCACCTAAAGCAATACAGAATACAGGTGACTTTACCCATCCAGCACTGTAAACTGGGCTCATTCCACGATTGAAAATTCCATCGCTGGCAACGATTACAGCGCCCAGATTGCGATTACTGTATCGCGTTTCCAATTCATCAAACAACGTAGAAAAATCCGTTTCCTTTTGGTCGAACAAGGAATCTTCTCCTTCAGAAAAATGATCACCAAACGAATAGCGCACTACAGTAAACTTTTCTTGCAAACGATTCGCCATTGAATCAAGCGAAAGAATAAACTTGTTCTGATAAAATGTAGAATCTCTTCCAGAAACAATTGACTCTGAATGGTCCGTGGCCAATACAATTACAGGTTTTTCAACTTCACGAAAAACCGTTTTGAGCAATGGCGAAAGCAAAAGAAAAGCCAGAATAGTTACGGCAAAACAGCGGAGCGTACTCAGTAGCCAAAGTATACCACGCGAAATACTGTTGTATCGGCTGTCTCTGAAGTACAAAGCACCGGCATATGCAGTTCCTGCCAAAACACACAGCAGCAGAAACCAAGATGGCGCTTCCGTAACGATACTTAATTTCAAATCTTAATTCCTTTCGGTTGACTCACTAGGTTAACATTCCACCACACACATTGATTACCTGTCCGGTAACATATGCCGACATTTCACTCGCAAGGAATAAGCACACGTTTGCTACATCTTCGGGAGTTCCGCCTCTTTTCAGTGGAATACCGTCGCGCCAAGATTGCACTACCTTTTCATCCAGTGCACCAGTCATTTCAGTTTCAATGAACCCAGGAGCAACAACATTGCAACGAATATTTCTGGATCCCAATTCAAGCGCTACAGACTTACTAAAGCCGATGATACCCGCCTTAGACGCCGCGTAATTGGCTTGCCCTGCGTTTCCTTTCACACCAACAACAGAACTCATGTTGATGATTGATCCTTTGCGCTGCTTTAACATTGGACGCTGCACTGCTTTGGTGACATTGAATACTGATTTCAAGTTAGCCGCAATGACTTCATCCCACTGTTGCTCCGACATTCTCATCATAAGGGTATCACGAGTGATTCCCGCATTATTTACTAAAATATCAACTGTTCCAAATTCAGCAACCACTGCATTTACCAACTCATCTGCGGCCTTAAAATCGCCGGCGTCTGATTTGTATCCTTTAGCACGAACACCCAAAGCGGAGAGTTCGGCTTCCAAAGCACGCGCCTTCTCGTCGGAAGAAACATAAGTAAAGGCAATATTTGCCCCTTGCTTTGCAAAAAGTTCAACAATTCCCTTCCCGATTCCACGGGTAGCACCGGTTACCAATGCTGTTTTGCCTTCAAGAGTTTTCATAGCGTTAAAATTATAGCTCCGAAACTGTAGCGGAGTAGCGTTCCAAAGATAAGAGAATGAATGATGATCGGTGATTGAAAACTAGATTTAACTCAATTACCAGAAGTACGAACGGACTGGTACATTTCACAGTTGTTGGAATTCGACGTGCTGACAGGCTTTTGACAAAAATGCGGAAAGAGAAATATTTTTTGGCGCAAGACTACAATGCCAACAATTCTGCATTATATTTGCGTAGTTCTGCCGCCCGGCAGGACAATATTAAGAAGAGCAGCGCTTTTGGGGTTAGGCGTTGCTCTTCATTTTTTTGCCCGTTTCGTTCCCCGATTCCTGTTTGTTTTGATGCTAAACCAATCATCAATGGGTATCAATTCTGGAGTCCCGTATTTCCATTCAGTATCATTGGCAGTAGCTAATTTTCATACCAGCACCTCTGTTCTTTCAGAGTATTCAGTGAAAGGGACTGATGATTTCGACCAGTTTTTCAGGAAGCGAACGCTTTAAATAGCTCTTTTCGCAATGTCTCTATTTCAGGCAGGCCTTTGCACAAAACGACTACTATTACTCAAGCTTGTTCCGATATAGTTTTGTCAATTGAAACTGCAAAATATTGATTGCGCACTACTAGCGTTTCTTTGAAAATAACGTGTGATCTTTCCGTAACTTACTCTAACACCAATTTGAGAATAATCAATTTAGAACACACTACGACGCGTTGAATGCCAGTCTGAACGCTATCGCGTCTGAGATTTTTATTTTCGAGAATTATTCTAATCGCATTTGTTAAACATTATTTTAGCACCAGAATTAATAACTCCGCGGAAAACTCCGCCTCAAAACCTAATTTATGGCTTCCCCAACATTTAAAGAAAAAATGAGGTATTCGTTTGAGAATACGCTCTCTTCCGGACCAATTGCGATTATTGGATGGTTGGCTATCGTATCAGTGCTAATAGTATTAGTTGCCGGAACAGTATTGTTCTTTACTGACACCTCGTATGGCGACGACAAGAGTTGGATAGAAGCAGCATGGAACAGTTTGATGCGCACATTCGACGCAGGTAACATGGCAGATGATGGCGCTCCAGGAGAGAATTCGGCTGCTGATTGGGTCGTACGTATCATTGCATTAACCGTGACTGTTGGTGGTATTTTCATTGTAAGTACATTGATCGGTACGATTACTTCTGGTATGGAAGGAGCTATCGAAGAAATGCGTAAGGGTCGTTCAAAAGTTCTAGAAGCTAACCACACGCTTATTCTCGGTTGGTCTCCAAAGATTTTCACAGTTATTTCTGAACTACTCATCGCAAATGAGAATAAGAAGAAGCCACGCATTGTGATTCTTGCAGATCGCGACAAGGTGGAAATGGAAGATGAAATCAGATCAAAATTTCCAGATACCAAGAATACAAAAATTATTTGCCGCACTGGAAGTCCATTGGATCTTGACGATCTAAAAGTGGCAAATCCGCATGAGGCGAAATCTATCATTATCGTTTCTCCTGAAGAAGTTGAGCAACCAGATGTATATGTAATCAAATCTATTCTCGCTATTACGAACAATCCGGAGCGCAGAAAAGAAGCATATCACATCGTAGCAGAATTACGTGAAGAGAAGAACATCGAAGCTGGTGAACTTGTTGGTGGCAATGAAGCGTCATTGATTCTTTCATCAGACCTCATTGCACGTGTTACGGCTCAGACGTGTCGTCAGTCTGGCTTAAGCGTTGTGTATACAGAGTTAATGGATTTCGATGGAGCGGAAATCTATTTCAACGAAGAACCTAAATTGACCGGACAGACATATCGTGCTGCAATTGATGCATATGAAGATTCGGCAGTGATGGGCTTTATGAAGTCCGACGGAACTGTAATGATCAATCCTCCAATGGATACCATTATTCAAAAAGGAGATCAAATTATTGCTATTACGGAAGATGATGAATCATTAATCATTTCTGGAAAGGCAACGCCTAAATCTGATGCTGGAGCAATTCGATCGGGCGAACGTACTCCAGCAGGAAAAGAGCGTACGCTTGTATTAGGTTGGAATGAAAAAGGAATTATGATCATCAACGAACTTGACAATTACGTTGGTGTTGGATCAGAGATTGTTGTTGTGTCGGATGTCTCTTCAGTAGAGGCAGATACTACAGCATTGAAGAGCGGCTTGCAGAAGCAAAGGCTTTCGTATGTGAATGCTGCGATTACAGAGCGGTCTGTGCTTGACGCAACGGATGTAAAATCTTTTGACCACATCATCATACTATGTTCAAATGAAAAAGATGTTCAGGAAGCCGATGCTGAAGTACTAATTACACTACTCCACTTACGGAATATTTCGGAACAGCACGATGTGAACATGAGCATTGTAAGTGAAATGCGCGACGTTCGTAACAGAGCACTTGCAGAGATCGCCAAGGCCGACGACTTTATTGTAAGCGACAAGTTGGTTAGTCTCTTATTGAGTCAGATTTCAGAAAACAAGCATTTGGAAAAAGTCTTCAAAGACCTGTTCCGTTCTGAAGGGTCTGAAGTATACATCCGCTCAATGAAAGATTACATTCAGCCCGGCAAAAAAGTTGATTTTTATACAGTAGTCGAAGCTGCTGCACAACGCGGAGAAACTGCAATCGGCTATCGAATTACTGAGCATGCGCAGAACGCAGACAAAGCATACGGAGTGGTTGTGAATCCAAAGAAATCAACACAATTAGCCTTCTCTGAGAATGATAAAATCATCGTGCTCGCGGAAGACTAAACGGTAATGCGTATGCAATAAAAACGGCGACAGAGTTTGAAATCTGTCGCCGTTTTTTTTACTGAATCTTTAGCGTGAAGTCCTTTTGAATTTCCGGTTTGAATGAACTTTTATCCAGAATATTAATCGTTTCTATTTGGGTTTCGCAGCCTGGTGCTTCTACGGCAATTGAATATATGCCAGGAGAGAGAATAATCACATATCGCCCTGTATTGCCGTTGGGGACATACGTACCTACCAACTCCCCACTTTTCATTTCATTGACTGTTATAAAAACAGAATTGTAGACAGGAGCTGCTGTTGTTCCATTGAATTTCATTTGTCCATTTACAACGGAGTAATTCGGTTCAACATCATTGAATGTAACACGGTAAATGTCGAGATCACCTAAGCCATCTTCCCTACGTGCCGAAATATATCCGAAACGACCATTTTCTGAAATCCGGAAATTGCTGTTGTCTTCTGGCGTGTTAATAGGAAAGCCGAGATTCTTCACAGCTCCAAATTTTCCGGTCGCATCACTCTTCTCCGCTTTGAAGATATCATACCCACCCATGCTCGTATGTCCTTTGGAACTGAAGTACAATGCCTTCCCATCAGAAGTCAGGCTTGGAAAATCTTCATCGAAAGGCGTATTGATCTCTTCTCCGAGATTTACGGCGGGTCCCCACTTACCATTGGGCAAACGTTGAGAAACGTAAATATCCATTCCTCCTATACCACCGGGACGATTACTAGCAAAATAGATCGTGTTACCATCATTGGTAACAGTGGCCGCAATTTCGTAGAACTTCGAGTTAATGGTTTCATCCAACTTCATTGCTTTGCGATACATTCCCTTCGACTTGTCCATTTCTGCAATGTACAAGTCTCCTGTTCCGGCTTCATCATCATAATACAAGATCATGTAATCACCATTTGGCGACATTCCTGCCACCTCAGCATTTCCATCCGTAGTGCTGAGCGGAGCGCCAATATTTTTCGACTTCATGAATCCTCCTTCGTTTACTCTTGAAATACTGAGTGTAGAAAAGTACGATCCGTCTTTTTGTCTTAGATTACCATTATCTGATCTTTTGGTAGAATACACCATAAACGATTCATCAGCGGGAACAAATGGAGAAAAATCAGGGAAGGGAGAATTGATTGTACCTCCCAAGTTTTCGAATGTTACATTCACTGGATACTTCATCAGCTCGCGCGCGTTAAAGCAATTCTGAAGTTCGCGGTCAACATCCGCAAGATTATCAGCAGAACCTTTACCCGCCATTTTGAATTTGTTGTAAGCTAGAATTGCGTCGTCAAATCGGAATCCGAAATGATAAGCACGGCCAAGCAAATACATAGCGTCAGGCTCGAAATTAGGTTGACGCGTTACCAACTCTAGATACGGAACCGCTTTGGACTTGTTGATGTTTGTATTGAGATAGCACACACCGATTCGGTAATTGTACTGCATGTTTCGTGGATCTTCACTTAGCAGATCAAGATACAGCGTTAGTGCTTCATCGTAGTTAGCAGCAGTAAATCGTTCGTTAGCCGTTTTAATATCCGACTCTGCAACATCGTTCGTTTGTGCACGACCAGCCAAACTTGCCGCCATTAACATCAAGGAAAAAAGTAATTTCATTCGTCATGGGTTTAAGGGGCAAATGTAGTGAAGATGGCTGCTAATGTGTTGCGACAAATTGTTTAAGAAAAAATAAAAACATGATCAAAATCATTAAAAAATGACCAATTTCTGCGTTTTACGCGCTTATCAATGTATTTTACGGCTGTTAACTTCCTATTTTTGTGGTGCGCCATTCCAGTACCCTCAGATGACCCCCCGTTCTGAGTTCTTAGTAATCAATTTACGGATTTTCCACCGTGATTAGTTGTTTATTAAGTGGCTCAAGCGTATTTCTACGGTTGTGGAAGGCAATGAAATGCTATTCTTTAGAAATAAGTCTATCTACATACAGTACCACTATGCCCTACGATAGCCCAGCCTTAATGGAGTCAGTTCCGATTGGAGTTGTACTTCTTAATGAAAGTTTCGCGATCCAACATATCAATAAAATTGCCTTAGTCAACTTCGGGTTAACTATAGATACGTGCACGAATAAGCAAGTAGACCACTTATTCCAAACTGCAGTTGATACCGAAGGCAAAAAGTTGCTCCCCCAGAATGGTGCTGTAGATTTCCTTATTGCGAAGATGCAAAGTAATGAGGGACTTTCTTTTGGTGTAATTAAGCCTACTTCAGACCGAATGTTCTTGCATGCCCGCTTACTCAAAACTGCAAAAGGCTGGGCGATATCTCTTGAAAATATCACTTCAGACGTTTTGCTGAGCGAAACATTAGCATTCCATCACAGGCTCCAGGATCTAATGTTTTACACGATGCAGCAGTATTTCCGTTTCTCTCCTGAAGAAGCACTGCAACATATTTCATCGTCGTTACAAATGGTTGGAGATTTTATTGGAATAGATAAGTTATATGTCTTCCGCTACAACAGCGATTGCACAATGCAACAAGTAGTTCATGAATGGCACTCTCCGGATATCAACATGGACTTTCTTCCAACTGTAGCATTACCTACAACACAGTTTCAAGAACTCTTGCAGTTGAACATAAAAGGTGAATCGTATTACGTAGAAGATTTCAATCAACTACCGGATAATACCGCTACTAAAGAGGTAATGCGTCGTCACGGAGCTTTAAGTTCGCTGACCATTCCAATTATGCGACGGGGTGTTTGCATTGGATATTTAGGTACTGTTTTTGTAAAAAAAGTACATACATTTTCAGAAAATGAAAGAACCTTATTGAACGTACTGACTGAAATCTTAGGCTATGCTCTAGATCCATTGGCGCATGTTGACGCAAAGCGCATGCTAGGAATGGTTAACTCGCAAACCAACTACGTCATCCGAATAAATACTGCAGGCAAACACACTTTTTGGAATGAGAAATTCGAAAAGGACTTTGGATGGATGTATTCAGAAAGCGGAATTGCAGAAGGCGATGCCATGAGTTCCATTTGCGAGTATGATCGTGATAAAGTAGCGGGAGTTGTATTTCAGTGCACGGCTAACCCAGGGGAAATTCGCAAAGTAGAAATTGACAAACCCGCTAGAGATGGAGGAATCATGTCAACTCTTTGGGAATTCGTATGCTTAACAGACGATAATGGCACACCAACAGAAGTACAGTGTGTAGGCATGGATGTAACCGAGACAGTGAAAGTACAGCGCAAGCTTGAGGAAAGTGAGAAGAAATATCGCGTTTTGTTTGAGCGATCTCCTGTGCCCTATTTGGTAATGGTAGATCACAAATTTATTGAATGCAATGTAGCCGCGCTTGAATTAACTGGTTATACCAAGGAAGAGTTAATTGGATTAACACCTGTAGATATTTCTCCTGCCTTACAGCCCAACGGTATGCCAACAATGGAGTATGCAATGATGCAAATTCAGAAAGCCTTTAGTAATGTTGGTCATGCGTTTGAGTGCGTGCATACGCGAAAAGACGGATCTGAGTTTACCGCCATGGCTTCGATTACAGTGAGTGATTATGAAGGTAAACCCGCGCTTTTCGTGACCTGGAGAGATGTTTCAGCGTTGAGAACTATACAGAACGAACTCGAATTGAAAGAGCGTCGATATCGTGAGGTTGCGGAGCATAGTCATACAGTAGTGTGGGAAACAAATCTGGAAGGTATGTTCACTTATGCCAGTTCTATTTTAAAGGAGATTTACGGATATACACCAGAAGAGCTAGTCGGCAAGAAAAAGATCTTGGATCTTTTCCCTGAAGGCACTACGCAGCGGTATATCGATCAAGGTTTAGAAATGATTCGAAAAACAGGGAAAATGCAAGGAAGCATTGTCCCTATTGTACGCATCGACGGAAAAATCATTTGGGTTACACGCAATTCAAGTCTGCTTTATGATGCGAATGGAGTGCATATTGGATATCGCGGATCTGACAACGACATAACGGAGCGTCGTAATGCAGAGCAAGAACTTGAAAAGTTCAGAATTATTTCTGACCAAGCAAGTCATGGTACGGCCATCGCAGACCTTGCTGGCAATATTACTTACGTTAATGATGCGTGGGCGGCGCAACATGGTTACAGCGTAGGAGAACTCATCGGAAAATCACTGTCAGTATTCCACCCAGAAAGTGAACTTCCTAAAGTGATGGATTCGGTGAGAGAAATTCAGGTTACCGGAGGCTTTGCCAACTTAGAGATAATTCACATGCGCAAGGATGGGTCAACTTATCCTACTTTGATGAGCGGAAGACTTGTTCGCGACCAGAATAACGTTCCGCTTTTTATGACATCGAATGCTATAGATATTAGCGAACAGAAAGCGAACGAAAAGAAGATTAACGATATCAATCAGTTACTCGAAATAAAAGTTGAAGAACGCACGCGCGAACTTCAGGATTCGAACGTGCAACTGATAAATGCTAAGGAAGAAGCCGATAAGGCCAACCACGCGAAGAGCGAGTTCTTGTCGAGGATGAGTCATGAGTTGCGTACTCCTATGAACTCCATTTTAGGATTTGCTCAATTGCTTGAGATGGACAATTTGGGTGAAAGGCAACATCGCAATGTGAAGCAGATTCTGAGCAGTGGAAACCACCTGTTAGATCTGATCAACGAAGTATTGGATATTGCTCGAATTGAATCGGGACACCTTTCACTTTCAATGGAGCCGGTAGATGTTATTCCAGTAATTAACGAGTGCGTTTCATTGCTGCAGCCGCTTGCGGCGTTACGTAACATCACTATTTCAGCTATAGCCTGCGATAATGAAGAGTGTTTTGTTCAAACAGATCGTCAGCGAATCAAACAGGTTTTGCTTAATCTGATGAATAATGCGATTAAGTACAATGTTGAAAACGGAAAAGTCACAGTTCGTACGCAAACAATTCGCAATGAAGGAAACAAATTACGTATTTCCGTAGTTGACACGGGGAAGGGAATCAATCCCAAATACATGGATCATATCTTCACTCCATTTGAGCGAATAGGAGTAGAAAGTACGGGAATTGAAGGTACAGGTCTTGGATTATCCGTAGTGCGTCAGTTGATGAACTTGATGGGAGGAAACGTAGGTGTTGAAAGCATACTTGGATCAGGAAGCATATTCTGGGTAGAGTTGAGTGAATGTGATTCGCGTCTATCGGAAATTGAAAATAATCTAAACTCCAATAGTACGGGTAAAAAGGAAAGCACGTTCAAAGGGACGATTCTTTACATAGAGGATAACAGTTCGAATGTGCAACTGATTGAACATATCTTAAAAGCCAAAAGGGAAAATATACACCTGATCACAAGCCCGATTGGCACTAATGCTGTTGATCTTGCGCAAGAGCACAAACCTTCACTTTTGTTGTTGGATCTGAACCTGCCGGATATGCATGGCGCAGAAGTCCTGCGAATTTTGAAAAATACACCCGAAACAAGTCAAATTCCGGTAATTGTATTAAGTGCAGATGCATTACCAGAACAAATTGAAACATTAATAAACCTAGGAGCAGTAGATTATATCACTAAACCGATAGACATTACTAATTTCCTATCTCAAATAGATAAGTACACCCACTGAAGGCTTAGCACTCCCCTCTGACATGAATAACGACCTAAAAAATGCGCGAATACTTATCATTGATGACCAGGACTCCAACATCCTGGTGTTGGAAGAATTACTGCTCATGAAGGGTTATTTCAATATTCATAAAGTCAATGACGCAAGAGAAGCATTAGCTGCTATGGCTAACATCAAACCGCATTTGGTTCTTCTCGATTTGATGATGCCCCACCTTTCCGGATACGATATTTTGGATTTGATGCGTGCCGAAGGATATATGGATGGTTTTATGCCAGTACTTGTACTCACAGCAGATGCCACGAGCGAAGCGAAAAAAATGGCACTCGAAAAAGGTGCGAGTGACTTTCTCACCAAGCCATTCAATCTCTCTGAAGTAAATGCGCGAATTACCAATTTACTGCGCAATGTGTGTTTGCTGTTGATGCTTTCCAATCAGAACACCTCGCTCGAACAGAAAGTTGATGAACGCACAAAGGAAATCCAACAACATATGCGTCGCATTCAAGAGCAAAATGATGCACTGCGTAAAATTGCTTGGTCACAATCACATCAAGTGCGAGCACCGCTTGTGCGTATTATGGGATTGATTTCTATACTGGAAAACGGTTACGACGTTTCCGGAGCGAAGAAAAGCGACGTAGTGGCCATGATCAAAAATTCAGCAAAAGAGTTGGACGCTGTAATTCATGAAATCACCAAGCAGATTACACCCCAATAATCTCGACTTGGATAGATTAAGGCAAAATCATCTTAAACGGTTTACCTTCCGTTTCTCCTTCAATCGCCAATGGAAAATGTTGCGCATCAAAATTTCCCATGAACCAATTTCTTCCAGTGTTCACGAGCAATAACAAACCGTGATCATCTCCCATGGCAGAAAAAGTATCCGTGTTTTCATGGCGTGAGAATGGCTGAACACCGTGTACTGTAGCTATCCATTCCCGCATTGCAGGAACATCTCCGGTTACAATTCCAATTTCACTAACCCCAATTAGCGACTTCGCACTGAACTTCGTAGTATTTCCAATAGGCCCTACTCCACCACGCGCAATTATCTCTACAATGTTTCCAGCAGGATCAAAAAAGTAAATGGACTTTGCCCACCAGTTTGGAAAATCGACAAGTATTCCTTTGTCTTCCTGACTGTGCAGAAGTTCCAATCCACGGTCGTGTGCCCATTCAATGGCAGTGGACAATTGATCGGGATAAACATTAAACGCAAAATGGTAGCGTGCATCTCGATCACCTGGAATAATAGTAACGCGGGTATGTCCTGCTTGAAACGCAAAACCATCGCTTTCACTAACGGCAGGAATTTCAGGAAACCCGATTTGCTCACCATAAAATCGTTTCAATTCTTTTGGCTCGGGGGTAGACAAAGTGAGTTGAGTAATGCGCATGGTATGCAAAGTTAGAATAAACCAAATTCACTCACCTAATTACCCGTTATAGTATTCTCGATGTTGGTCTTACTCGTAAAATGAATAAGTAATCTTAATATTGCGTTTACATATGCCCCAGCAGCACATTCCACGTATTTTTTTTGTGTTCCTCATGGTGTTAATCAGCCTATTGCTGCCCAACTCCTACTGGAAACGTAGAAGTGCAAATGGTGCATGGAAAGCGTTCCAAAAATGGGTCAAGCGATCTGGCTTTACTTTGGAGAAGCGCCAACCCACATGGAATATTCCCGATGCTCCAACGGCTAAAGGGAATATCAATAACGTTCCGGTAGAAATAATCGTTACACCACGCCACAAGCAGCGTTCATTCTTTGCCTCGCCAGAATATCATACGGTAGTGCGTGTACATGCTGAGGCCAATTCTGAGTTAGAATTTTCCATTTCATTGGCTTCGATTACAAAAAGCTTAGCCATTAAAGTCGGAATTGAAAATTTCAAAACGGGCAATGAAGCTTTCGATCATACGTTTGATGTAGATAGTAATGATGAAGAAATGATGCAGAATTTGCTTGATGACCTTACGCTTGAGAATTTGGTCAGAAACAAATTTCTGTTTCAGTTCAGAGGATTGGAATTCCGCCAAAACTATCTGCGGTACGAAAGGAACGCTGCGCCGAATACAGAAAGTGAAGTTCAGGAATACTACTCGATTGCGGAATTCATGGCGGGTATTGTTGGCAAAATTGATCAATACAACCGCACGCAATTCCGATCGTAATTCTCTTGTAATATTACGCGTAGAATATTTTTCCTGGATTCAGAATCATATTCGGATCAAATAAGCTCTTGATGCCTTGCATGAGTTCAATACGTTTCTGATCAATAGCGATGTGCAAGTAAGGCTGCTGTACCAATCCAATTCCATGCTCTCCAGAAATCGTTCCTCCAAGGCGAACACATAGTGCAAAAATCTCTGCGATACCTTTCGGAAGTTCTTCATTCCAGAAAGTGTCGCCCAGATTTCCTTTGATAATGTTGACATGCAAATTACCATCACCTGCGTGTCCGTAGCACACCGACTTAAATCCATAGCGCTTGCCAATCTCTTTCACCCCTATCAATAATTCGGGAAGTTCAGCTCGTGGTACCACCGTATCTTCTTCCTTGTATACGCTATTGGATTTGACTGCTTCTGCCACTTTGCGACGCATTTTCCAGAGCATTTCTTTTTGTGCAGCCGTATCCGCAAAAAGAACTTCTCCCGCATCAAATCCAGCAACGACTTCTGCAATTTTCTCAGCATCCTTGTAGAGCACATTCATGTCGTTACCATCCACCTCAATGAGCAGATGTGCTTGGACTTCATCGGGAACTTCGACGGTAATATCGGTATTGAATTCTCGCACCCAATCAATAGCATCACGTTCCATAAATTCCATTCCAGATGGAGTGACTCCTGCTCTGAACACTGCGCTCACCGCTTCACACGCTTTTTCAGCCGAATTAAATGGAACCAACATCACCAAATTATGCTGAGGAAATGGTAATAATCGGAACACAATTTTTGTGATGATTCCGAGTGTTCCTTCACTACCAATCATTAAATGCGTGAGATTGTAACCCGTTGAATATTTTAAGACGTTTGCTCCTGTCCACACGATTTCTCCGGTAGGCAACACCACTTCAAGATTCAAGACGTAATCACGCGTAGTACCATATTTTACGGCTTTGGGACCGCCTGAACTATGCGCAATATTCCCACCAAGGAAGCAGCTCCCTTTCGAAGCGGGATCAGGAGGATAAAATAGTCCTTTCTCACGCACGGCATCTTGAAAAATCTCATTGATTACACCTGGCTCAACCGTAGCTTGTAAGTTTCGCTCATCGATCTCAATAATCGTATTGAACTTTTCCATTGAGATGATCACACCACCATGAATCGGCAAAGCACCACCACTCAATCCCGTTCCTGCTCCTCGAGCGGTAACCGCAATCTTCCGCGCATTACAATGTGACAGAATAGCACCAATCTCTTTCGACGTATGCGGCACAACAACAATACCCGGAAGAAACTGCAAGTCCTCCGTCTCGTCTTGCCCGTACTTCGTTCGCATTTCCTCTGCTAGCAATACAAAATCAGTTCCGCAAATCAACTGAAATGCCTTAGCATCTGAATCATCGGGTTGGTTATAATTCATCACAGTAATTTTCCTTTGGTAATCGTTTTCATCCATAAAAAGAAGGTTCACTTCAGCTCAGGTAGAAATGTTTAAATTCACACCAAAATTATCGTATTCATCCGCATCTTATGAAGAAAATAACCCTCGTTTTTGCACTGTTTATCAGTGCACTTTGTGGACAAGTTGCTGCACAAAGTTCAACCAAGCTCATTACCAATGAAGATATTTACTTGAAAGGCACTTTCCGCCAGGAGGGCTTGATGGGAATGACTTGGCTGAAAAGCGGAGAACATTACGCAGCATTCAGCACGGGCTCTGAAGGGAAGAAACTCTTCCGTTATGAGATCAAGTCTGGGAAAAAACTAGATATGATTTTCGACGGAGAAGAACTCATTCCAAAAGGCAGTAATAAACCAATTGAGTATGATGAATTCTTCTTCAGTCCAGATGAAACAAAAGTACTTTTCACAACGGAAGTAGAACATATCTACCGCTACTCCACTATTGCATCTTACTTCGTGTATGATCTCGCTACGAAACAACTTACGTTATTGTCTACAAATGGAAAACAACGTCTCGCTGCTTTTTCTCCTGACAGCAAAAAAGTTTCATTTGTACGTGCCAATAACATTTTCATTTGCGACTTGGCCACTACGAAAGAAACGCAAGTCACAACAGATGGTGAGATGAACAAGGTCATTAATGGAGGAACAGATTGGGTGTATGAAGAAGAGTTCGCTTTACCGAATGGGATGTATTGGTCGCCCGACAGCAAAAAGATCGCTTTCTATCGATTTGATGAAAGCAATGTAAAGGAGTTTCAGATGACGATGTACAATACAGGTCTTTACCCCGAACCATACACATACAAGTATCCTAAGGCAGGAGAAAAAAACAGTATCGTAACGATACATATTTATGATGTGGCTACATCGCGCACCATTCCCGTGGATGTAGGTTCAGAAACAGATCAGTACATCCCTCGTGTTAGTTGGACCAAAGACCCAAATATTCTTTCGTTTATTCGAATGAACCGTTTGCAAAATAAGCAAGAGCTTTTATTGGCCAACGCATCGGATGGTACTTCAACTTCTATTGTAACAGAAACAAGCATTACCTACATTGAAGTGTGTACACAGCTTACATGGCTCGACGACAAGAAAACTTTTTTGTGGAGTAACGATAGCGATGGACGAACCCATCTGTATCACTACGGCATGGATGGAACACTAATTTCCCAAATTACAAAAGGCTGGTATGACGTCATCACATTGCACGGTTACGATGAAAAGTCAAAAACTGTGTACTATGAATCGAACGAAGAAAGTCCATATACACGCGGTACATACAGCATTAAACTCGATGGTACTGGCAAGAAGAAATTGACACCGAAAACTGGAACGAATAGAATTACCTTCAGCAAGGGTATGAAGTACTTTGTGAATTCCTACTCTACGGCGAATTCTCCGAATTACATCACCATGAACAGTGCAGATGGCAAGGAACTTATGGTACTCCGCACCAATGAAAACCTTGTTCGTGTTGCTAAAGAATATGGATTCAGCAAAAAGGAATTTTTCTCTATTCAAAATGAAACTGGAGATACACTGTATGGTTGGATGATCAAGCCATTGAATTTTGACCCAACCAAAAAGTATCCAGTTATGATGCATGTATATGGAGGTCCAGGACACAACACAGTGAATGATATGTGGGAACGCGATATGTATTGGCACCAAATGCTCACGCAGAAAGGATATATCGTTGTTTCTGTAGACAATCGCGGAACAGAATACCGTGGAGCGAAATTCAAGAAATGCACATACGGGCAAATGGGGAAATTGGAAAGTTCGGACCAAATTGATGCGGCCAAGTGGTTGCGCAATCAGTCGTACGTTGATCGTGACCGTATTGGAATTCAGGGATGGAGCTATGGTGGATATATGGCCAGCTTATGCCTTGAAGTAGGTGCCGACTTTTTCAAAATGGCAATAGCTGTTGCCCCGGTTACCAATTGGCGTTTCTACGACTCCATCTATACAGAACGATTTATGGGTCTGCCAAAAGACAATGCCAAAGGATATGATGCCTATTCACCTACTGAGAATGTAGAAAAGCTTCGCGGTAAACTATTGTTGATGCATGGAACCGCAGATGACAACGTGCATTTCCAAAACTCTATAGCGCTCACAGATGCGTTAGTTAAGGCCAACAAACAGTTTGATTTCTTCATATATCCCGATCAGAACCACGGAATGGGAACAGGGCGGTATCACCTGTATGTTAAGATGACCTCCTTTGTTGAAGAAAACCTGTAGTATTTAGACAGGAGAATATATTGAAGGGCAATTATCTAATCAGCTAAAATACAGCATATTGACCCATTTCTTTAAGTAATAATGGCGCAAAATCGCACATCATAATTCGTAATTCGTAATTCTGGTTATCTTCGCAAGCATCCTAAAAATTAATACGAGAAACAATGTCAGAAACACAGAAAGGACATCCAAAAGCACTTTATCTTCTGTTCTTTACAGAAATGTGGGAGCGTTTCAGCTACTACGGTATGCGCGGGATATTGATCCTGTATTTAACTAAGACTTGGTTGGAAGGCGGCCTGGCAATTGATGTGAAAGATGCATCATTGATCTATGGATTTTTTACCGGCTTCGTTTACTTCACGCCACTGATCGGTGGATGGTTAGCAGATAAATTCATCGGCCAACGAAAAGCGATCACCATTGGTGGTATAACCATGATGATTGGACAATTCACATTGTTTGCAGTCAACACACATGTCGGCTTGTACATTGGATTGTTCCTCTTGATTATCGGAAATGGCTTTTTCAAGCCAAACATTTCCACACTCGTAGGTCGCTTGTATTCCGCAAATGATCCACGTCGTGATGCGGCATTCTCCATTTTCTACATGGGGATTAACCTTGGTGCATTCTTGGCTCCGTTGGTAATTGGTCTTTTTGCAGAAGATATTTTTGCAACAAAAGATGCAACAGGTCAGATTGTAACGTATGGTTATAAGTATGGATTCCTAATTGCCGGTATTGGTATGTTGCTTGGGCAGGTTCTGTTCAATGGACTTGCACAAAAACATCTTGGCGACTTAGGTGTTAAACCTGCGTCTCAGGATTCAGGCACTGCAGAAGAAAAAGCAGAGCATACGCGTGAATTGACTAAAGAAGAAAAACAGCGCATGTCTGTAATCTTCATCCTTACGGCTTTTGTGGTTTTCTTCTGGGCTGGATTCGAACAAGCAGGCTCATCCTTAAGTTTGTACACTGATAAGTTTATCGATAGAACGGTTGGTGGATTTGAAATTCCAACATCATGGTTCCAGTCTGTAAACCCGCTTTTCATTGTAGCCTTCGCACCATTGTTTGCGATGTTCTGGACCAGTAACCTTGGTAAAAAGTTCTCTACTCCTGTGAAAATGGGACTGGGAATGATACTTCTTGGAATTGGATTCTTTTTCATGTTGGGCGCAGTAGCTGAACGTGGTGGAGAAAACGAAGATGTAACGGTAAAAGCAAGTCTGATGTGGTTGATTTTGACTTATCTCATTCACACTATCGGAGAATTGGCATTATCACCAGTAGGTTTGTCAGTTGTAACAAAACTAGCTCCAGTTAAGTTTGCGTCGCTAATGATGGGTGTTTGGCTTTTGTCGTCATTCCTTGCAAACATCATCGGTGGATTTGTAGCAGCTTACGTTGAAGCATTAGGTGCTTTCACAATTTTCGCAACAATTGCAGGATTCGTAATCTTCCTCGGCTTAGTTATGATTGCTTTGAAAGGGCCCATCCTGCGCATGATGCACGGAGTGCGTTAATCAAACCTCCATCATCTAGTAGTGAGAAGATGGCATAAAATATGCAGAACGACCGGTATTATTCCGGTCGTTTTTTTTGTAATTTCGTAAGGCATGAAAAAGAAAATATTACTCAGTATTTCGGTACTTGCAGTCTTGGTATTCAGTATTTCACAAGCTTCCGTTTCTAAAGCTGGTGGTCCTGGCGAAAAGCAATCCGCTATTCATTGGTACTCTTTGGAGGAAGCACAACGATTGAGCGATTCTATACCAAGAAAAATATTTGTGGATTTCAGTACAAGCTGGTGTGGATGGTGTAAGCGCATGGATGCGGAAACATTCTCCAACCCAATCATAGCGAAATACATGAATGAGCATTATTACTGTGTGAAGTTTGATGCTGAAACGCATGATACTGTAACATTCAATGGACAGAAGTTTTTCAATCGCGGTCCAGAAGGTCAACGCAGCGCGCACGATTTTGCAATCACTGTTCTTCAAGGGCGCCTCTCCTACCCTTCCTATGCGTTCATTAGCAAAGACCGCTTGAAGTTTACAATTCTTCCTGGATACATGCCAGCGGATCAATTTGAACCTTACCTGCACTATTATGCGGAGGAAAAAGAAAACGTTGTGACTTACGAGGAATATCTGAAAACCTTCGTGAGTGAACTTCCCAAAAAAGAAGCTCCTCCAAAGCCAATAGGGCCGCCACAATACTGAAGATCGCATTATGGACTCTGAACTTCACACCACTGTACCTAATTTGCGTGAGCGTATCATTGCTGTATTGGAAGCACGTAAGCTATCCTATAAGCAACTCACGGAGTACCTTGGCGTAACGGAAGATCAATTAGACCATGCCCTAGAGCAAAATACGATTGAGATCCGAACGCTGGAGCAAATTTCGAAGGAGTTGAGAATCCCTCTTTATAGTTTCTTTCGCCATCCGGAAGAAAGTCAAGACCTTCAGGAGCAGCCATACTACAACGTAAACATCTGGGCACCGGAAGAAATGCATATGCGTGTAGAGAATGAAAATCTGCGAGCAGAAGTTGATCGTTTACGACTCGAAATTGCGCGCAAAGAATTGCTGATTCAAGGCTTGGAAGAGCAACTCAAGAAGAACACATAGCAAACCATTCTCTCAACGTATTATTGATTCAATCCGAGAAGCTGAAGCACTTCAGCCTTTCTTCTTCTGGAGATCTCTACCTGCGAGCCATCCGTCATTTCAAGATAGCCACCTTCCGTTTTAATAAGGCGTAGCACGTGCTCAAAATTCACCAAATGTGTTTTGTGTATGCGAAAAAATCCGGGATGACTAGCCAGCAATTCTTCAAAGTCACCAAGGGTTCTTGACGAGTGAATTTTGTCTCCCCCTGCAAGGTAGATGAATGAGTAATTACTGTCTCCTTCGATACGAATGATGTCACTAACCTTTACAAATCGCACATCCTGAATTCCGGGAATTGCAATTTTTTGCAACAGTACTGTTTGATGGAGATTCTCCTTCAGCACTTCGAGGTTGTTTGAACGTTTTGTGACTTGGCGTTCCGCTACACGCACAATAGCCGACTTCAACTCTTCAATCTCCACAGGTTTTAAGAGATAATCGACTGCACTTAATCGCAAAGCAGGTATAGCGTAATGTGCATACGAAGTAACAAAAATTACATCGGCATTACCAATTGCTCCATTCTCTAGTAGTTGCAATCCGTTGCCACCCGGCATTTCAATATCCAGAAAAAGCAAATCAGGATGGTGCTCGCGAATAACTTGCTCCGCTTCAGCTACAGAAGCGGCAGTAGCCACAACTTCTACTTCAGGACAAAACCTGGACAACAAAGTCGACAGCACATCGCGACTCTTAGGCTCATCATCAACTATTACTGCAGCTATCATAATTTCTCTTGCAAGTTACTTAACCTTAACAATATTTCTACGCGAGTTCCTGTCGCTTCTCCATTTCCATCTTTCAGATCAATTACAGTAATCCTGTGAACACTGAAGTCCGACTTGTCTAGCAGTTTCAAACGTTCACTTGTAATCAACATTCCATAGGATCTTCTTCCTGGATCTTTTTTACCAGATGCAGCTGCTGCTCTTCCAATCCCGTTATCTTCTACAACGATCAACAGATCCTCTTCTTTTTCCTCGAATGAAACGACTAGTCGGCCACCGCGCGTTTTCAATGGTAGTAATCCATGCCAGATCGCATTCTCGATATACGGTTGAATCAACATACCAGGAAGTCGCACACTCGACTGATCAATGGTTGTCGCAACGAACCACTCAATACTGATAGGCCGCTCAAATCGCAATTGTTCAAGTTCAACATACAATTGCAACAGATCTAGCTCCTGTTTCAAGGTAATTGTATTGGCTTGCGACTGATCTAATACTAATCGAATCAACTTCGAAAATTTCGCGAGATATCCGTATGCTTTATCGCTATCGTTGTTCAAAATATAATGCTGAATTGAATTGATGGCGTTGAAAATGAAATGAGGATTCATCTGGGCACGCAAAGCAGAAAGTCTAAGCTCTGCCATGCGTCTTTCTTCTGAGCTCCGTTGTGCAGCTTTTTGACGTATTGTGTTTAAGCGAAAACGTACACCCAAGAAAATCGAGGAGAATACTATCAGCGCCAGTAGTAAGTAGAACCAGATTGTTTTTACAAACGGACGAGTAATGTGAATGTGCAGAATTGCCGGAGTACGGCTTGATACGCTGTTTGAGTTCAAGGCATAAACAACAAAAGTGTAGTCGCCTGGATCGAGATTACTGAAGGTGATTTCCGGATTGGAAGTGCGTACCCATTCACTCGCATCAGACAACTTATACTTGTACGTGATCTTGCTTGGATTACGTAAACTCAAACCTTCACATAAGATTCGAATACGGTTATCGCGATATTCAACTTCTATTGAATCTCTGAACTGCATTGTATCTTTTCCAGTATATATGGCATTAATATACACAGGTGGCGGTGTAAGATTTACCAACAGCTTATTCGCAGGCACCCAGCACAATCCATCTGGTCCTGCCATCCAAATAATTCCATCTCTGAATTCAATAAAATTCACTTCGTCAGAAAGAAGACCGTCTGTGGTATTATATCCCGAAATGATTGCTGTCCCTTTAAAACCATTGTAATCGGAAATAACGGAGATCCCGTGATTTGTTGCTACCCAAATGTTTGCTTGATCATCAAGTGCAATACTCCTGCATGTATTACTAGTGAGGCCAGAATTGTTATCAAAGTGATGAACAGTGTCATGGTCTAGTACGAATATGCCATTACCTCGTGTAGCAATCCATAATCTACCGGCATCGTCTGCAACCATATCATCAATTCGCGTGGATAAACCTGGAGCCAAATTCCCTTTGTATTCGGGAACCGAATCGTTCATTTTCCAAAGTCCATTCAAGCCACCCAACCATAAAGTATTCTGCTGATAACATGCGGAAGTAATTCGCTCGGGAGCAAGACTAGCTTTCACTTCTTTGAAATCGCGATTGATCCAAACAAATGCGGAATGCGAATAACCGAATAGCGTATCTTCTTTAGGTTGCAGTGCATATCCTTTCAAGTGCCTGTTCGGGTCTGGGGTACCGTAGAAATGTGCCAGAGAATCGACGAAATACGTTCGATCGGTATTCGCAAGCATTCTTCCAGCGAAGAACATGACGAAGTCTGTGGCAATCTCATGCATGTATCCTACAGCACCACTCTTCAAGTCAACAATACGAGGACCTCTAGTTGCAATCAGTGTTACGGTACTGAACGCTTGACCAAGAAGCACTTGTCCTCTCCCCAACGGATAAACTGAAGCAATTGAAAACGGAGGCAACCCTTCGCTTTGTGTCAGATATCCAAACTCGAGTCCAGCCAAATAGAGCAAACCATTTCCAACAGTCGAAAACCAATATCCGTTTTCAGCATCTTGATAGACATAGCTAACAGAGTATCCTTCGAGATATGAAATTCCAGGATTATCTAAATCTCCTTGCGCATAACGCACAGTACCATGTTGTAAAAGATTAACCCAAATCGCACCCGTCTGGTCTTGACATACTCCAATGATCACACCTTGCATTTGGTAATTCTTTACTACTCCATTCTCATCTATAGCGTACAATACATCTTGATGTGAAAACAAAATGGTATTGTCCTTGGTGAGCATCAATCGTACGTTAATTCCGTACTTGATTGAATACTCGATGGGAATAGTAACGGTATGACCATTGTGGACTAACGTAATCGCAGACCTTCCTTCATACACACTTTCTCCGTAACAATATAATTGACCCAAAGCATCTGTCCAGATATTCCTTGCTTGTTCAACAGCCATTGGGGGTTTAATATGCGTGATTGTTTTGTAGCCATCAACAGGACTTATCCGATAACACCCACCAACATACAATCCACCTACAACAATGCAATCATTGGCATCTACAAAGAAAGTGTATTGCGTTTTTTGTCCATTGGAGTACAACTTCACGAAGGAGTCGTTTGCAGGAATTGGCCAGAATCGATTATTGTAGAAATAACAAACTGCTCCAGTAAAGGTTTGCACCCAGATTCTTCCTTCTGAATCTTCTTTAATGTGAAAGGCTGTATTGTCGGCAAGTCCATTCAATGAAGTATAAGTAGTGAATGAAACTCCATTGTACCGGCAAACACCAGCATCAGTTGCAAGCCATAGATAGCCCTTGCGATCCTGATACACTTCATATACTTCAGAACTTGGTAGTCCATCCGCAACAAGCATTTTCCTAAAACCACCAGGTATTTCAGTGGTATTACTGAATGCGTGCAGACGACAAATCAAGAACAAAGCAAGAAGCGACGTAAAAATGCTGAGTAGTCGTTTCAATACTTAAATGCTTACTGGATTTGAATGTAATTAAATCGCTCGAAATAGCGCAAAAGAAAAGAGGTCTGCAGAAACAGACCTCTTTGGGTGGCTGATGGGATTCGAACCCACGACCCTCGGTACCACAAACCGATGCTCTAACCAGCTGAACTACAGCCACCGTAATCAATCCACAACAGGATTGCGGGTGCAAAGATACAACTTGATTAAACTCTTGCAAATGTAAGCCCGATCAAAAAGCGTAACTTTATTGCTTATTATGGGGTCAACTGGTTCTCAGCGGTTAACATTGAAGGTCGAAGGCATGGATTGTGCCAATTGCGCCTTGGGGATCACCCGAAAACTGACCAAGAGTGGGGATCATGACGTTCATGTAGACTTTACCACCGGCGAAGCCAGCTTCTCTTTGGCTCCGCATCGCGAGTTAGCATCGGCAGTTAAGGATATCGAAAATCTCGGTTACCGCGTAGTTGGGCTTCCAGGTCAAAATTCTTCACCGGCACGTTTCACCATTGTACACAAGTTCTGGTTCAGTTTGGTGTTTGCTTTACCACTGATGTTGACGCATGTTTTCGCAGGTGTAATTCCGTGGCTAGAACAATCCTGGGTTCAGTTCTTCATTTGCCTTCCTGTGTTTTTGTTGGGAGCCTATCACTTTGGGAAAAGTGCAATAGGTTCAATTCGCAGCGGCATACCCAATATGGATGTACTAATAGTCATTGGAGCCATCTCTTCTTTTGGCTACAGTTTAGCGGGCACATTGATATACGGAGGATCAGGCCATGCGCACCACTACCTGTTTTACGAAACAACAGCGAGTATTATTACACTGGTTTTGTTGGGCAATTTGCTAGAGCAAAAATCAGTTAAAAAAACAAGTTCTGCCATCGATGATTTGGCCGCTCTTTTACCTGAAAAAATAAGGCGCATCATAACCATTGGAAAATCGGAACGGGAAGAAATAATTTCTCCAGATTTACTTCACCCGGGAGACATAGTACAGGTCAACGCCGGCGAAAGTTTCCCTGCAGATGGCAACATTACTACGGGAAGCGGATCGGTGAATGAATCAATGATAAGCGGAGAAAGTAGTCCAGTCGGAAAAATTCAAGGCTCTTTTGTAATTGGCGGATCTGTCTTACTTGATGGTCCTGTTCGATTTGTGGTGACAAGAAGTGGTCAGCAAAGCACCTTAGCGCTAATTATTGAATCTGTAAAAGCTGCACAAAGAGAGAAACCTCCAGTGCAGAAACTAGCTGACAAAATCAGCGCATGGTTTGTTCCGATCGTCCTTATCATTGCACTCGCAACCTTTCTTATTGAACGTTTTGCTCTTGGCTTCACGCTACAGAACTCAATCATGAATGCCATTGCTGTATTGGTTATTTCGTGTCCATGCGCAATGGGTCTTGCCACTCCAACAGCAGTAATGGTAGGTATTGGAAGAGCCGCACGCCAGGGAATACTCATTCGAAGTGGAAAAGTATTAGAACAACTCAATGATATTGGCGCGGTAGTTTTCGACAAAACAGGAACCATTACCACTGGGCATTTCAAGAGTATACAATTGACGGTCGCGGAAGGAAGTTCAGAAGAGGAAATTCGATCAGCCATCTCATCTTTGGAAAAGCATTCTTCCCACCCCTTGGCAATATCCATTATTGAATTACTTGGAGCAACATCTGTCCTTGAAATGCGTGATTTGAAAGAAACCAAAGGCGTTGGTATTTCTGGAAAAGATCAACGAGGAAATCAATGGACCATTGGCTCGTGGCGCATAACAGAATCGGTTGGTAGCAACCATGACATTTATGTACTCAGGAACACTATTCTCGTAGCAACAGCTGATCTTGAGGATGAGATTAAACCTGGAGTTCAGGAGCTCATTCACTATCTGAAATCAAAAAACATCAGAAGTATTTTGCTCAGTGGCGATCGACAAATTAAATGTGATTCTGTTGCGAAAGAGTTAGGCATCACAGAAGTATTTGCAGAACAATTACCAGAGCAGAAGTTAAAAGTGATTGAAGAGTTGAGTAAATCAGTGAAAACCGTAATGATTGGCGATGGAATCAACGATGCGCCTGCACTAGCAAAAGCAGATATAGGAATATCGTTGTCTGATGCCTCGAAAGCAGCATTGAACTCAGCCCAGGTAATAGTTCCTGGAACAACGAGTTTACTTCATGTAAAGCAGGCACTGCTGATAGGTTCTAATAGCATGAAGACAATCAAACAGAATCTGTTTTGGGCATTTTTCTATAATGCGCTTGCGATTCCTTTAGCAGCAGCCGGCTACTTGAGTCCAATGATTGCCGCCTTATCCATGGCTTTTTCTGATATCATCGTAATCGGGAATTCTTTACGTTTGCGCAACAAAAAACTCGAATAGCCGTGGGATTGCTTCGTCAAATGTTGAAACCGCTCTACAACTACTGGAAATCTCCTCAGTACAGAGCTTACCTGCGCGTGCAGAAAGAATGTAGAAGAAAATCTGGCAAATCAGTTACCATTTGGCTAGATGGTATGGTGGTAGAAGGAAATGACGGCCCTTCTCTACTTCATCAGTACGAAGAGATTATTAGACGGGCATCATTTGATTTTGATTCATCCAAAAGTGATCCCGTGATATTCTGTTGTGGTGCGAATATTGGTTTAGAAGTATTGCATCTCGAACAAATGTATCCTGAAGCAAAAATCAAAGCGTACGAACCCGACCCTCAGCTGTTCGCAATACTGAAAAGCAATATTGAACGAAATGATTCACGAGCAGTTGCCATCCAAGCCGCTGTTGATGTAAAGAATGGCTCAACAGGTTTTGCTCCCGATGGAAAACTTGGCGGAAAAACAGGAAATGGTCCGCTTGAAGTGAAAGCCATACGCTTCAAAGATGAACTGCTTGCGGAAGCCAACATCGATTTGCTTACAATGGATATCGAAGGTGCTGAGCTAGATGTATTGAAAGATTGCGCGGATCAATTGCACAAAGTTGATCGATTGTTCGTCGAATGGCACAGCGAGGAGCGTAAGCCTCAAACCTTGGTGCAGTTGCTTGATCTTCTGCAAGAGGCTGGATTTCGCTATCGACTCAACAATAATCTTGGAGAAGCTCCGTTAGTGCATCCGAATGTGGAAAACGGATTCGACGCAATGGTAGAAATTTACGCAACACGCAAATAACTCGATTGAGCAATCAACTGCATATTCTTTTTCTGGCCAGTTGGTATCCCAACAGGAATCAACCCGTACTGGGGAATTTTATTGCTCAACATGCCAAGGCTGCTGGCATACAACATAAAGTGAGTGTCGTTGCCGCTTTCGGAGTAGATAGTTATCCAGAGGTGACGGTAGCAGAAGATGGTAATGTCTCCGAATTTGTTTCACACTACAATAAAGTCAAGAATTCTGTACCCATCATCAACTCGATACGTAAAGCCAAAGCGTATAAGATGGCCTTACGTCTGTCCATTGCTGAGGCAATTCACAAGAATGGGAAGCCGGATATTTTACATGTGCACGTAGCATGGCCCGCAGCAATAGCGGCACTATCCATTGCAGAAGAGCTTCAGGTGCCAATTGTACTCACAGAACATTGGTCGGGATATTTACAAGAAGACGGTAATTACCGTGGAAGAGTACTCAAACATTACACGCAGAAATTATTCGCTGCTGCAAAAGTGGTAACGGTTGTTTCAGATCACATGAAAATGGCCATGAAAAATCATGGATTGAACGCCAATTTTCGCCGATTAATCAATGCGGTGAATACCGACATTTTCCATTCGACAGTTACACAAATCGAGCGTGAAAAAATCCCGCAGTTTCTTCATGTATCAATGCTAGTGGATCGCGAGAAGAATATTAGTGGACTACTAACCGGATTTTCTGAAGCACTGCGTCGCCATCCAATGCATTTGACTATCGCAGGTGATGGTCCAGAAAGAAAAAAGCACGAAGAAACCGCTGATTTCTTGGCCATAGCAAACCATGTTTCCTTTGTTGGATTAAAAAATCCAAATGAAGTAGCGGCCTTAATGAACAATTCGGACGCACTCGTAATGTTCAGCAATTTTGAAGGAATGCCTGTCACGATTATCGAAGCGAAATGTTGCGGGCTACCTGTAATTGCCACCCACACAGGTGCAATTCCAGAGATGCTGAATGGCAATACAGACATTCTACTTGCACCGCGAGATACAACTGCGCTGACAGCAGCATTGATCAAATTGGCAGAGAGCAATCGTGTCATTCGTGCGCAAAAGAATCGCGTTGCTATTAGTATACAAGCAATTCAACAGTATAGCATGTCGGCTGTTGCTGAACAACTCAATTCAATCTACAAGGAGGTGTTGAGCGCATGAGCACTACTCGCAATTCACTTCGCATAATAGTTTTGTCGCACGGTAGCCCATGGGAAGCTTGGGAAGCTGAATCGTTGCGAAAGATTTCGGAACTGAAATTCGCCAGCATTGTATTACTAGTTGAAGACGCTTCAAACACTGAATCCACTCCGCCCTTCTTTCAACGTGTTGTGAATTACAAGTGGCAGCGATTATTTTGGAACAGATGGTTCAAAAAATATGGTCGAGTTGCAGCAACAGCAGCAACTGAACTGAAGGATATACTGAATGTTGTTCCTGTGGTTAAAGTTAAGGCAGAACGTAAGGGAAAATATACCGATTATTTCAGCGCGAAGGATCTTGACCTTATTCGATCCTACCAACCCGATGTGATCATTCGTTTTGGATTCAATATTCTTCGTGGAGAAATCCTTACACTAGCAAAACAGGGAGTGTGGTCGTTCCATCATGCCGATCATCGAACCATTCGAGGAGGACCTGCAGGATTCTGGGAATATATTCTCGGTCACCAAACTACTGGAGCAATACTTCAACAGCTAACAGAAAAGCTGGATGAAGGCATTATACTTCGTCAAGGGAAATTTGAGTTGATCAAACATTCATTTAGAGAAAACTTGAACAACCTGTTATTCTCTTCTAGTGGATGGGTAGCCAATGCGCTAACGGAATTGCATAATAATGGAAGTATATCTAACCAACAGGAAATTCTGTCAAACCAACAAGCGCCACTTTATCGCTATCCAGGGAACTTGCGCATGCTTCAGTTCTGGATGATACTATTGGCGAATAAATTCACTTTCCATTGGAATAATCTTTTCCGAGCAGAATCGTGGGTGATTGGAATAGTAGATCAACCCTATTCAGAAGTTCTTGTTTCTGGAATATCAATAATTCCACAGTGGAAGCGTGCGAAAAATGCATCGCATTACGTGGCAGATCCATTCGCGTGCAGCATTGGTGGAAAACAAACAATTCTTGCAGAAGAATATTCATATTCCACCGGACAAGGCCATATTATTAACCTATCAACAGGCGAAAAGATATTGAGTAAACCATATCATCTCTCCTTTCCCAACGTAGCAGAGATTGAAGGTGAAAACTACATTCTCGCAGAAGCCTCCGCTAACGGAACGTTGCAAGCCTTTTCGGTATTGCCAAACGGAAAAGATCACGTTCTGATCAATGAACCCATTGTTGATCCGATCTTGTTACAACATGATAATCAGTATTGGATTTTCGGACACAAACTCGATGACCAGAACAATGCCGCTTTGTTTCTTTACTACTCATCCAACGTATTGGGTCCATATTCTCCGCACGCGTTGAACCCGGTGAAGACTGACATTTGCAACTCGAGATCCGCAGGGCCGATTCTTCTGCATAATGGAAAACTATTGCGACCAGCACAAGATTCCTCTGAAGGATATGGATCTTCTGTAGTTGTAAATGAAATTCAAGTGTTAACAACTACACAGTACAAGGAAATTCCAGTATATCGTATAGCTCCAGATAAAAGATGGGATTACAATCGTGGATTGCACACCATTTCTCCCTTGGGAGTAAATCAAACACTCATCGATGCGAAATCATACCGATTTAATTTCGCTAATTTCAAAGCGGAAATGAAACGAAAGTTGAGGAGGATTTTGAAATAATGATTCGCACCATTTTTGTAAACTTCTCAGCCCGACTGGCGATGCAGGTGATGAATTTTTTCACGCTCCTGCTAACGACCAATACATTGGGCAGTGAAATTCGTGGTGAGATTTCTATCATCCAACTTGCCATCAACATGATTCATTTGATCAGCGACGTTATTGGCGGCCCTGCTCTCGTTTATATGGTGCCTCGTGCACGCCTAGGTATATTGCTGCTTACAGGATGGAGTTGGGCAATTGTATCTTGTTCAGTGGTGGGATTCATACTTATGCAGTATGAACTAATTCCTACAACTTATAACACGGAAATACTCATTGCCTCATTCTTGCTTTCGTTGAATTCCATCAATCTGAATATTTTACTCGGACAAGAACGAATGAAAGCATACAATGCACTGCTCTTCCTACAAGGCGGATTGATGTTAATTACTATGGCTGCGAGTATTTTCATCCTGAATCATGATCATTCTTTGCCTTATCTAGAAGCATGTTTTGGTGCCTACGGTGGAACATTCTTGCTAGGACTTTACTTTGTTCTAAAAGAGAAGCATATCCCGAAGCTAACCAACAACCGACCAATTTTGATTGTGTTGTTTGCCAATGGTTTCTTCACGCAAATTGCAACACTCACACATCAGTTGAGCATTCGTCAGAATTACTATTATTTAGACAACCTGATACATGACAAGAAATCATCTGTAGGCATCTATTCAACAGCGATTTCTCTTGGAGAAGCTATACTGCTTTTTAGCGCAAGTGTTGCAGCCGTGTTGATGTCACGTGTTTCCAATGAAAAACTGACAGAAGTTTCCAGAAAACAAACTTTGCGATTGGCGAAACTCAGTCTAGCCGTGACAATACCGGGAATACTATTGTTCGTCATCCTACCTCCCGATTTTTACACCTGGCTTTTGGGTAAAGATTTCTCAGGAGTACATCGATCATTCATGACCATTGCTCCTGGAATTATACTTGTTAGTTTCGGAACTGTTTTCGGACATTACTTCTCAGGAACAGGTCGACATTATATGAACTTCCTGAGTGGAATTTTCGGTTTGTGCATCACTTTGTTAACGGTGCAACTCTTGGTTACTACTTATGGCGTAGCGGGCGCTGGATGGTCGGCAAGTATCGCTTACGGAGGTATGTCACTATTTATATTCATGATCTTTATGCTTGTAGGCAGAAAACATTCTGGAGAATGGAGAGAAATCTTACCGACGCATGAAGATGTAGCTTCACTAAAACGTATTTTTAAGTCCGAAGCCAAAAACAAACTGTAAGATGTGCGGAATTGCTGGAGTTGTAGCATTGAAAGGACCTGATGAACGCGTGTTGTCGGCTACGCTTCGCATGAGTGAACGAATACACCACCGTGGTCCTGATGGCGA
>Ga0114981_10000311_pt1 | contig 31076 bp, 24 predicted proteins | sample S_140806_MF_Meta_FD_87028 | JGI IMG/M metagenome (GOLD analysis project Ga0114981, IMG submission 87028) | Freshwater microbial communities from Lake Simoncouche, Canada to study carbon cycling - S_140806_MF_MetaG | ecosystem: Environmental > Aquatic > Freshwater > Lake | place: Lake...
ATAATTCTTTTTACCATCTACACTTACTAATAAGGTTTGATTATTGAGTTCCTTTACATCTATTTGTTTGGCCGCATTAGAATCACTGATGTTTCCAAAATTGACATGAAAGCCCATATTGCCATACATCTCTGATTTACGAACATTCCCTTCGTTGTAATACAAGATATTGAAACCATTATTCAAAACAACACGTTCAAACAAACGCATAGAACGAATTAATTGCATTTCATTTTCGATATTAATGGAGCTTTTATTTAAAATTGCTTTCTCTAAAACATCGCCTTGCCCGCCACTTCCTTTTTCTTCTTTGATATACATTAAGGTGCTAGCTACATATTTAGGCGTTATATAACGCGTATAGATGGTAGCTATGGATACACAAAGAATAATAGAGATAAGAAATAACGGTAAAAACGCTAAGTACTTTATCAGTAATTCCTTTGGTGTAAAGCGACTCGTTTGATCGCCGCCAGCAATAATTTCTAAATTTTTAAAATCGGCCATAGCTGTGTTTAATTAATAAATTTGAAAACGCTATTCAATAATAGCAAATAGGATAAGAAGCTAAGTGCTAATGGAATATCGCGATAAATGGTAGGGTCTTGGTTGGCATTGCGCAAGCGTATTTTATTCGATTGCACATACAAGACATCATTTGGTTGTAATTGAAAATATGGACTGTTGTAACATTCAATATTCGTTAAATCAATTTCATGTTGCTGAATAGTGCCATCGGGCATAGTGCGAATCAGTAAAATACTTTTGCGTAAGCCAGCATCTTTAATATCACCCGCTGCAGAGATGGCATCTAATACGGTTGCTTTCTCATTCGGAAAATTTTTAAGTCCTGGACTATTCACTTCGCCCAGCACGGTAACATTATAATTGATATAGCGCACTACCACAATTGGATCTTTGATATAGGCTTTTAGATTATTTTTGAGGGTGTCTATAAATTCGCTTTTGGAGAGCCCCATAGCTTTTACTTTTCCGATTACGGGGAAATCGATATTGCCTTCGTAGTCTACAATATAGCCTGCTAGCACGGTAGCGCCTTGTTGCATATTAATCGCACCATTGGTTCCCATACCTGATGTAATATTGAACAAATTCGCTTGTTCTTGGTTAATAGATTGTGCATACACTTGAATCATCAACTGATCAAATTTCTGTAGCACGGTAGGTTTGAGTTGCAAACGAATAGGGGTATTAACTTGTTTCGCATTTTGGAAATAAATCATTTCTCTGTAATTGCGTTTAGCTACACCGCAAGAGGCGAGCATAAACAACAAAGCAGCTGCTAGAACAAGGTTGGATAACTTGGATGGAATGGTATGCATAGGATTACTTCTTTTTTGTGGTGGCTTGTAATAAACTAATAGGCAAAGTGGCTTTTAAATAAACGCCCAAAGTGGGTATTTTTAAAATCGCATATTTGCCTTTAATATCTTCAATGATGGCTACTTGATCCATAAATAAACCGCTTTGTATGCGGACTTCTTCTTCTTTTTCAAAACTAACTTGTTCCACAGCTACCTGCTCATATTCATTTAAAAATAAGCGCAGTTGCAATATATCGTCTTCCCGTACTATAGCGGGTTTGCCCAACCAGTGCACATAATTAATAATACCTGCTGTGGCTTTTAAAAGTTCCCATTTTTTAGCTTCCGAAACAGCCACAAAGATATACCCTTTTATCAAAGGTTCTTCAACCCACTTTTTGCGATCCTTCCATTGCTTCAAGGTACGCTGCAAAGGGCAATATACTTCATAGCCTTTCCGCTCTAAAGCACTAACTATTTTTTTCTCCCATCGCGGAAGCGTATAAATGGCATACCAATGTTTTTGCTCCAATTTTATTAAATTTTTCTCATGGCTTCGCCCTTCCTGAGTTACAGGTGAATGCTTGCTTTTCGAGGAAAAACAACGCACAAAATTACGGCTAAATATGCATAAATAAAAACCAAAAAAAGTTGTTTATTTAGTATTATTTATATATATTATATATTGAAAATTGACCATTTAAGTAGTCCATAATACAATATAGGCCTTAAAAAATTATAAAAATATCTATTTAAAGGCTTGTTTGAACTTTTCTAATTTTGGTTGGATTACAAAACGGCAGTAAGGCTGTTCTTTATTTTGCGCATAATAATTTTGATGATAGTCTTCTGCTTTGTAAAATGTTGACATAGATTCTAAAGTTGTAACTATTGGCTGGAGATATACTTGTGCTGTGTTTAATTCCTTAATAATAGCCGTTGATATAGCTTTTTGCTGCTCATCCTTATAAAAAATAGCCGATCGGTATTGGGTACCCTCATCATTGCCTTGCCTATTGAGTTGTGTAGGATCGTGGGCTAAGAAAAATGCTTGTAAAAGTTGCTGAAAAGATACTCGCTGCTCATTGAAAATGATTCTGCACACCTCTGCATGCCCTGTTTTACCCGTACAAACAGATTCGTAAGTAGGAGAAACGGTATGACCACCCATATAACCACTTTCCACTGTTTGTACACCCGCTATTTGAAGGAATACGGCTTCCGTACACCAAAAACATCCAGCTGCAAAAACGGCGGTATCTAAATTTTGCGGAGTTGTAGTGGTAAGGGTAGCCATAGCAATGGAGTTGTGTGTTTGTTTTTTTAATTGTGAAGAGCACGCGATGAAACATAGGCTCATAAAGAGTCCTAGCCATAATCTATTAACTTTAAAAAGGGTACATCTTTTCATAAAGCTCAAAGATACGAGGATTCTTGATTTTATAGGATTAATAAAAAATACGGCTAATTGCTTTTATATATCAGCAGAGTTAATTATTTTTGCGGCGGAGAGATGGCAGAGCGGTCGAATGCGGCGGTCTTGAAAACCGTTGACTGTCAAAGGTCCGGGGGTTCGAATCCCTCTCTCTCCGCACCCAATTGAAAACCCAGCTAATTGCTGGGTTTTTTTATACCCGGTAGTCGAGCCCAACTTGTTGGAGTGAGACTGCTGGGTATAAAAAAATCTACGAAGTATTTTCAATTGGGTGCTTTGCCTCCCTCTCGGGATCATGAAATAATCCCTATTAGAACAACGAAAAATGTAAAGGGCGTAGCCCGGCATTTAATTTTTAATGTAGTTCAACCCTCTCGGGATCATGAAATAATCCCTTTCCCTATCTACAATAAAAAAATCTACGAAGTATTTTCAATTGGGTGCTTTGCCTCCCTCTCGGGATCATGAAATAATCCCAACCCTAAAAACAAGCAGAATTAATTTTACTTAACTATAGTCCTATTTTTAGCTATTTGCCTATCTTTATTTTCTTAATTTTTTTCTATGCGCTACTTTTTAAAACTTCGTTATTGCCTTTTCTTTTTATCCTTTATTACAAAGGCACAAGCTACTACTTATACCGCTTTAGTGAACCCCTTCATTGGCACTGGTGGCCACGGACATACCTACCCCGGACCAAGTAAGCCCTTTGGAATGATACAAGTTGGCCCCGATACCCGACTCGAAGGTTGGGATGGTTGTAGTGGTTATCATTATTCAGACACGGTTGTTTATGGCTTTTCGCATACCCATTTGAGTGGCACCGGTATTGGAGACTATTGCGATGTCTTATTTACACCTACTACTAATAGCTTTAGTTTTAATAAACTAAACATAGCATCTTCTTTTTCAAAGTCTAAAGAACAAGCTAGCATTGGTTATTACAGCACTTATTTGAATCGTTACCAAACAAAAGTTTCCCTTACCAGTAGCACACGCAGTGCCCTACATAAATATCAATTTCCGACAACTGAAAATGCCTATGTGCATATTGATTTAACGCATAGAGATCCCTTATTAAAATGTCATTTGGAATGGGTGGACGATCATACTATTCGTGGCTATCGCTACTCTAAAGGTTGGGCCCATCAGCAACGAATTTATTTTTATGCGGTATTTGATCATGCTATGGAAGGCTATGCCTTGAAAGCTGGCAACGACACGAGCATTCATTGGCACGCAGCACAACAAAAAATTATGTTACAAAATGCAAACCAAGCAATACTATCATTTGGTAAAGTAGGTACCCTCCTTGTAAAAGTAGGTATCTCTGCAGTAAGTATGGATGGTGCAAAACGCAATCTACAAAGCGAAATACCAGCCTTTGATTTTAAGCACTTAGTGCAACAACAAGTAAATGCATGGGATAGTGTACTATCTAAAATAGAAGTAGCTGGTGGAACGCACGATGAGCAAGTAGTTTTTTATACGGCACTCTATCACAGTTTTCTAAACCCAAATACGTATCAAGATGTTGATGGCGCTTATCTTGGTCGCGATTTTAAAATACATAAAAGTGCTACGCCTTATTTTTCTGTTTTTTCTTTATGGGATACCTACAGAGCTACACATCCCTTGCTAGCTTTAATCGATCGAAAAAATACACAAGCCTTTGTTCATACTTTTCTTACACAATACCAACAAGGCGGCTTATTGCCTATATGGGAATTAGCGGCTAACGAAACCTATTGTATGATTGGCAACCATAGTATTCCCGTAATTGCCGATGCTCTTTTAAAAGGCATTCCGATGGATACCGCTCAGGTTTTGAAGGCCATGATACAAGCCGTAAATCGTAAACAATTTGGTATAGACTTATATGCAAAACAAAAAGGACTCTTTGCTGATCAAGAATCGGAATCGGTTTCTAAAACACTCGAATATGCTTTTGATGATGCCTGTATTGCACGTGTAGCTAAAGCAATAGGCAAGGATAGTATAGCACATCATTACGAACTGCGCGCTCAATCTTGGAAAAATGTATTTGATGGGAAATTCATGCGTGCACGTAGCAATGGCGGCTGGTGGACACCCTTCAATCCTTATGAAGTAAACAATAATTATACCGAAGCCAATGCGTGGCAATACCGATTTTATGTACCACAAGATATGAAGTCGCTCAAAAAATATTTGGGTGGAGCCGATGCGTTGGAGCAAGCACTCGATGAATTATTTACAGCTAGTACCGATCTAAAAGGCCGTGGACAAGCTGATATCACCGGACTTATCGGACAATATGCGCATGGCAATGAACCAAGTCATCATATGGCTTTCTTGTATCACTATACCCATCATCCTTTAAAAAGTAGCTATTATACACAGCGCATTATGAAAGCGCTCTACCATAATGCACCTGATGGCTTGAGTGGCAATGAAGACTGCGGACAAATGTCGTCTTGGTACGTGATGAGCGCTATGGGCTTATATGATATAGCGCCTGGTGTAGATAATCAATATCTCCTTACACAACCTTTATTTGATAAAATCACGATTCATTTAGAAAATAATAAAGAGTTGATTATAGCAAAAGAAGACCAAGATCCTATTACGTTTAACGGCAACGAAAATAAAGCTGCTAGCATTACTTTTGATGCTATCAAAAATGGTGGACTATTAATACATCCTTTAGAAATTGATACTACTGTGGATTATCCTGCATATCCCCATAGTATGACATACCAAGCGTCGCTTATTGCCATGCCTAGTATACAATGCAAAAACCCCTTTAAAGATAGCAGCTTAGTAGCTATAACACATATAGATGCTACAGCTACCCTATACTATTGTATCAAAACACCAGCTGCTAAAAAGGTATTTATAAAGTATGAAAAGCCGTTTTACATAAACACTACAAGTGCTATAGAAGCCTACGCAATCGTAGGCAATCAACACAGTGATACGTGTATATCAAAAGCACATAAAACAGTGATTAATTATGCGGTATCCTATACCCACCCTTATTTAAATTCGTATACCGGAGGGGGCAAAGAAGCATTGGTAGATGGCTTGTTTGGTGCAGTAGATTTTCGTTTAAACACCGCATGGCAAGGCTTCCAAGATACTGACATGGAATGCATTATAGATTTAAAACAAACTAAAAGCATACAAAGCATAGGATTAAATTGCCTTCAAGATGTGCGTGCTTGGGTATTCTTTTCGCCTTTAGTATCTTATTACAAAAGCGATGATGGAGTGCATTGGACGGCATTAGGCAGCGTAAAAAGTAAAATTGCGAATACGCCTGAAGCGAAAGCTATTCAGTGCTATACCTTAGCAACAAAAACTACAACACACTATATAAAAATTGTTGCTAAAAATGCTGGATTACTTCCTTCATGGCATGAAGGGAAAGAAAATCCAAGTATATTATTTATGGATGAGATCATTATTAAATAAATTTGCTAACGCTGCTGATATTTATACATAGTAACTTATGAAACGATTTTTAATACTTAGTGTTAGTCTATTTGGAGCAATAAGTAATTTAACTTTTGCACAAAAGCATACAGTTAGTATACAAATTCAAAATTTAAGTACCGCTAAAGGGCAATTGTTAATTAGCATATTTAATAAAGCTACTGGCTTCCCTGAACAAGTAAGTGCAGCCTATAACACCTTAGTGTTTAAAGAGCCTTTGCGTAAAAATCTGGTTTTATTTCTGCCCAAAGGCACTTATGCATTGGCTATAGTGCACGATAAAAACAAGAATAATAAAATGGATAAGAATTTATTTGGTGCCCCCACAGAGCCTTATGGTGTTTCGCTCAACAAAACGTATTTATTAAAAGCCCCATTGTTTGAAGAAAATAAATTTGTAATGCAGAGCGATACTTCTTTAACGATCTACTTAAAATAAAAAACGCGTTGCTTTTGCAACGCGTTTTTAGTATCAAAATAAGTTAATGGATTAATGTGCTTCTTCACCATCTTTCAATGGTACATTTTGTGCAATGAAGTCGCCGCCTTCACCATTATCTTTATAATCATATGCCCATCTGTAAACAGTTGGAATTGGACCTTCCCAGTTGCCATGACCTGGATGAATTGGTGTAGTCCACTCTAAAGTTGGTGATTGCCAAGGATTTTGAGTAGTTACTTTTTTACCCCTGAAAATACTTACAAAGAAATTAACTACAAATAATAATTGAGCAAAGAATACAATGATGGTTACCACACTAATGAATGCATTTAAGCCTTGGAAGCTATTGAATGATTGCCATGCAGAGAAGTCATAATAACGACGTGGCATACCCGCAACACCTTCATAGTGCATAGGCCAGAAAATTAAATATGCTCCAACGATGGTGATGAAGAAGTGAATATAGCCTAAGGTGTTATTCATAAATCTTCCAAACATTTTAGGGAACCAATGGTAGATACCGGCAAACATACCAAAGAATGCAGATACACCCATTACGATATGGAAATGCGCAACTACAAAATACGTATCGTGTAAGTGAATATCTAATGCAGAGTTTCCTAAGAAGATACCTGTTAAACCACCAGAAATGAATAATGATACGAAACCTAATGCAAACAACATGCCTACAGTAAATCTCAAATTACCTTTCCATATAGTCGTTAACCAGTTGAATACTTTTACTGCAGAAGGTACCGCAATCAACAAGGTAAGTAATACGAAGATAGAACCTAAGAAAGGACTCATACCTGTTACAAACATATGGTGTGCCCATACTAAGAACGCTAATACCGTAATACCAATTAATGAAATAATCATCGCTAAATAACCGAAGATTGGCTTACGACTATTATTCGATAAAATTTCTGATGCCATACCCATACCTGGTAACATAATGATGTATACCTCTGGGTGACCTAAGAACCAGAATAAGTGTTGGTATAAAATTGCTGAACCACCCACATTTGGTAAGGCACGACCACCAATAAAGATTTCAGATAAATAGAAAGACGTTCCGAAGTTTCTATCGAAAATTAATAATACAAAACCTGATAATAATACGGGGAACGATAATACCCCTAAAACAGCTGTAAAGAAGAATGCCCAAATAGTTAATGGCATACGCGTCATGGTCATACCACTCGTACGCATATTCAATACGGTAGAGATATAATTTAATCCTCCCAATAATGAAGACACTACGAATAAGGCCATACTAATCAACCATAAATCCATACCTAAACCCGATCCCATAGAAGCTTCTTTAAGCGCACTTAATGGAGGGTAGGTTGTCCATCCACCAGAAGCTGGTCCTGTTTCTAAGAATAAAGAGATAAACATGAAAACGCTTGCTGTAAAGAAGAACCAGTAAGAAAGCATATTCATAAATGGAGACGCCATATCACGTGCACCAATTTGAAGAGGAATGAGTAGGTTACTAAAGGTTCCGCTCAAACCTGCTGTCAATACAAAGAATACTAAAATGGTACCATGCATCGTAACTAAGGCATAATAAAATTCTGGATTTAATTTACCGCCTTTAGCCCATTCCCCTAAGAATTTCTCCATGATTGGGAAAGACTTATCTGGGAAACCTAATTGTAGACGGAAAAACACCGACATCAAAGCACCAATTACAGCCCAAATAATACCTGTAATTAAGAATTGCTTCGCAATCATTTTATGATCTTGACTAAATATGTATTTAGTTATAAAATGCTGCTCATGATGTTCATGTCCATGATCATGATGGCTTGCGTGTGTTGCGTCGTGTAACATTGCTTCGTTGTTCATTTTAATATAGTATTACTTTCTTAGAAAAGTGAATTTTAATTTTTTGTTGAGGTGCTTGCTACAGCTGCTGTATCTGCTGCTGCTGCTGCTGGAGCGTTATTTACATCCCAATAGCTTTGTTGTTTTGCCAACCAAGCATCATGCTCAGCTTGTGTTTCTACTATTACTGTACCACGCATTGAATAGTGCCCTTTACCACACATTTGATCGCATGAAATTTCATACACAAAATCTGGGTTGTTGGTTTTTACTTTCATTTCTGCAGTAGTATATCGTGGTGTAAACCAAATAGTGGTAGCAATACCAGGTACCGCATCCATTTTTAAACGGAAGTGAGGTAAGCCCACATCATGAATAACATCACGAGAACCTATGATTAATTTAACTGGTTTGTTTACAATAATATGTAATTCTCCATTTTGAGAAATGATATCATCTTTATTGTCTTTGTCGTTCCAATCTAAACCTAATACATTGTTCTCATCACTAATTTTTCTAAAATCTCTTTTTCCTAAAACACCATCTTTACCTGGGTAACGAATCAACCAGTTAAATTGCTTACCAACAACTTCAACTATTTGAGCATCTTTTGGAGCTGGAGAGGTAATGGTAATCCAGTTTTTTAATCCAATAACTACTAAACCTGCCATTACAATTGCAGGAATGGTAGTCCAGATCAACTCTAATTTATTATTATGAGAAATAAACGCTGCTTTAGCACCTGGTCTAGATTGATATTTATAAACAAACCAGAATAATAAGGTTTGTGTAATTACGAATACGATACCGGTAACTATTAAGGTAGTTTTGAACATGCTATCAAAACCAACTCCTTCAACAGATGCAGATTCTGGTATCATGTGTTGCATCAAAGCAGTATGGCATTTTACGATTCCATACATTCCTAATAGAAAGAACGCTACTAACAAACTAGCCATAAGCTTATTCGTTTGTTGTTTTACTTTTTCTTCGCCGTTTAATACAGCTGCATATTCGCTTGCTTTAGCTATTTGATAGATAATACCAAATACAATTACTACTAAAGTGATTAAAATAAATACCGACATGTTCCTATTTCTTAAATTTAATAAAAATATTTAATGACACTGATCAAAGATTAGCTTTGATGAATGATTGTTTCTTTTAATAATGGGTTATTACTAGTTACTAAGGAATGTTTAGCTAAGCTTTTTGATACGGCGAAAATAAACAATCCAATAAATCCTGTGAAGATGCCAATTTCATACCATCCCAAGTGCCAATGTGCGCCTAAAGGACCTGGCATTTCCATTTGGAAGAAATCTAACCAGTGACCAAATACAATAATCATAGCCATGAACGTAACCGTGAAATAATTACGCTTACTTGGACGTGCCATTAAAATTAAAATTGGCATGATAAAGTTGATGATAAAGTTAGCATAGAAAATAATGCTGTATGGACCTTGCATACGTACTTTGAAATACGTTGTTTCCTCTGGAATATTAGCATACCAAATCAACATAAATTGAGAGAACCATAAGTATGTCCAAAATACAGAGAACGCGAATAAGAATTTACCTAAATCGTGGATGTGTTCTTTGTTTACAATTTTTAAATTGCCTTGATTTTTTAAGTACACTACCCACAACATAATCATTGCCATACCGCTTACAAAGGAGCTAGCAAAGTTGTACCAACTAAATAAAGTAGAATACCAATGCGCATCAATACTCATTACCCATAACCATGGTGTAGTACTCATCATCGTTAAGCAAAATACCACTAAAAATAAAGCGGCAACTTTCATGTTGTAGAAATACAATTTCGTTTTGCCTTTAGGTGCTAAATCTTGAGCCAAAGAAATCGCTCTAAATTTAAATCCAAAATAAGACCATAACGCAACAGTAATTACTGTAAAAGCAGTGAACATCGTTGGATTTAAAAATGCTTTTTTACCTTCTAAAATTGCATCTCCGTCAGGATGTACCCAATGGAAGATAGGATTGTGACCATCGATTTGGAAAAAATATACAATACTTAATAAAACAACTACTGCAATACCACCAAACAACCACATGTTGGCACCAATAGCTTCTGGTACTCTACGATAGGCTACGATCCAACCACCTTGTGCTAAAGATGTAGCGGCTAAAATGAAAATACTAGCAACGGTAACCATTGCAAAAAATACGCTGTTATGTAATAATACTATCCAAAAGCGTGTTTGATCTACATGATCATGGCTTAATTTAAGATTAAATAGTCCTGCTACTAAAGCAATGATACCAACAGCTATCAAAGCTAAGCTTGTGTTGCGTAATCGTGGAGATATTTCAAAACGTTCATTCATGGTTCGTTAATATTAGAAGTACGTCTAAAGATTTTTAGATTAAATTAATTTGATTTCTTTGTTGTGTCTGCAATACTTGGAGTAGCTGTTGTGCTCGTGCCCATCGTAAACGCATCACCACCATTTTCTGCTTGCACTTTTTTAATGTAGGCAATGATCATCCAGCGTTGTTTGATATCTAATTGACTAGCATACGAACCCATTGCATTTTTACCATACTTAATGGTAGCGTACATTTGGCCAATTGTTCTATGCAAGTATTTAGCATCTTTTAAATTTGCTGGCATGGCAGCAAATTTACCGTTGGTATATATTGGTCCTTGTCCGTCTAAATTAGAACCGTGACAAATAGCACAATAGATATTAAATAAACGAGCGCCTTCTTTTAATGCTGTTTCATTGAAACGAAGCGAAGTTGTAAATGCTTTTTGAGCATTGGTATCTGCTTCTGTTAAATGATCTGGTAAATCGTGACCCACAGCAACTGTTCCAGCTATTGGCTTACGGCTTGTTTGACTATCCGCGAAGTTTGGATTTTCGGTATAGGCATCATACGCTCTTGAATAGGTCATATCCGGTGCGTATGTTTTACCAGGGTTGCGTCTAGTATATCCGCTATTGCAGGCTGTTATGGTTAACCCTATTAGAAGACTCGCAACTACTATGCTTTTGCTCTTATTCATAAAATGATATAATTCAAATTCTTAATTAAAAATAATTAGCTTAATTCGTAAGCTTCTTTTTTATCAAATCGGCCATACCACCACTCTGATTCTGCTACTTGAACATTGGTTTCGTTAGCACCGGTGCTCTTTAAAAATGCAAGCACTTCTGCTTCTGAAGTATGTTCACTCAATTCGATAGCCACTACAAATGTATCGTCTGTTTGGCGTGGGTGAAATACATGTTTTTTAACACCTGGCATAATTTGGTTTAAATAACAAAAAGTCAAAACCATACCCACAGCTGCAAATAATACCGTTAACTCAAACGTTATTGGAATGAATGCTGGTAATGAGAAATGAGGTTTACCACCAAAATTTATTGGCCAATCTTTTGTAAAGATCCAGCTCATAAATCCTACCGCCGTAGAGGTACCGGTAATACCATAGATAAAACCAGCAATGTGTAAATCTGTTTCTTTCAAACCCATTGCTTGGTCTAAACCATGCACTGGAAAAGGCGTATACACATCGTGTAATTTATAACCACTATTGCGCACTTTGTCGATAGCAGGAAATAATACTGCCTCATCATCGTAACAAGCAACCGCAAACTTTTTTATTGCCATAATATTAAATATTCAAATGTTGATGAATAATACTTTTTTAATTAATGTACATGTTCCATTTCATGCGCAAACTCTTCTACACTTTTCTCTTCTATTGGAGCCATCTTTTCTTTGTAATTGTTACCAGAAGTTTTCAAAATAAATTTGATCTCTGCAATTGCAATTACTGGGAAGTATTTAGCAAATAAGAAGAAGCAGGTAAAGAATAATCCGAAAGTACCTAAGTAGAAACCTACCTCTGGCCAAGTTGGACTATAATAACTCCAGCTACCTGGAATATAATCGCGATATAAAGAAGTTACGATAATTACGAAACGCTCAAACCACATACCAATGTTTACTACGATGGACATAATAAAGGTAAACGGTACATTTCTACGTAATTTTTTAAACCAGAAGAACTGTGGAGAGATTACGTTACAAGACATCATTGCCCAATAGCTCCACCAATATGGACCTAAAATACGCCATTTGAATGCTGCTTGTTCGTATTCAACACCAGAATACCAAGCCATAAATAACTCTGTCAAATAAGCTACCCCTACAATGGAACCTGTAAGTACAATAACTTTATTCATACGCTCAATATGTGCTAAGGTGATATACTCTTCTAATTTGAAGATTTTACGCACCATGATCAACAAGGTTTGTACCATCGCAAAACCAGAGAAGATCGCACCCGCAACGAAGTATGGAGGGAAGATCGTTGTATGCCAACCTGGAATAACCGAAGTAGCAAAGTCAAACGATACAATCGTATGCACCGATAATACTAGTGGAGTAGATAAACCTGCTAATACTAATGATAAAGCCTCGTGACGTTGCCAGTTTTTAGCAGTACCCGTCCATCCGAATGATGCTAAACCATATAAACGTTTGCGTAAATTAGTTTTTGCACGATCACGAATCGTTGCAAAGTCAGGCACTAAACCAGAATACCAGAATAATAAGGAAACCGTAAAATACGTAGAGATCGCAAATACGTCCCACAATAAAGCCGAGTTGAAGTTAGGCCATAATGGACCACGTGAGTTAGGATAAGGTAATACATAAAAGGCATCCCAAACACGACCCATGTGGAAAATTGGAAACTGACCAGCACACATTACGGCAAAAATAGTCATTGCCTCTGCTGCACGGTTTACACCGGTTCTCCATCCTTGACGGAATAATAATAAGATAGCTGAGATAAGCGTACCAGCATGACCAATACCAACCCACCATACGAAATTGGTAATATCCCAACCCCATCCAATGGTTCTATTGATACCCCATACACCTATACCCCAATATACTTCCCAGAATACCGAAAATACTCCGAATAATAATAAGGAAATGGAAAAGAAGAAACCAATATACCACAAACGGCTTGGTTTTTGCTCAATAGGTTTACAGATATCTTCCGTTACCTGATGGTAAGTCTTATTACCTTCTACGAGTGGTTCTCTTGTTGATGATTCGTACTTTAAATGCATAGCACTTGAAAAATTCTGAAATTATTAGTAATGGATAGTAGTCCTATCTTTTATTTATTAAATATGGTCATTCATTAAACCGTCTTTCGCTTCGTTGCCACCTATCACTTCTTCCGCATTTCTAATTTTGCTTAAGTAGTTTACATTAGGTAGGGTGTGGATTTGCTCTAACACATAGAACAAACGCTCTTTTTGTTGCTCATGACGTACTTTATGAATAGCACTTTCTTTATCATTTACATTTCCGAAGATGATCGCATCTGTAGGGCATGCTTGCTGACACGCTGTTCTTGCAGCGCCATCTTTTAATGGCTCTCCAGCTTTCTTAGCAGTAAGTTTAGCTTCTTGTAAACGTTGTACGCAGAATGAACATTTTTCCATAACACCACGGCTACGAACAGTAACATCTGGATTTAATACCATTCTTGTCAACTCATCGTTCATATCATCTCTTCTGCCATCTTCGTATAAGTTATCAGCAAAAGCATCTGCACCATTCCAATCCATCCAGTTGAAGTGACGTACTTTGTACGGACAGTTGTTTGCACAATATTTAGTACCGATACAACGGTTATACGTCATTTGATTTAAACCTTCACTGCTATGGCTAGTCGCATTTACTGGACAAACATTCTCACATGGAGCGTTATCGCAATGCTGACACATCATTGGTTGGAATACTGTTTGAATGCTATCTGCATCATCTGGCATACCACTAAAATAACGATCGATACGAATCCAGTGCATTTCTTGAGATTTCAATACATGGTGTTTACCCACTACAGAAATATTATTTTCTGCTTGGCAACCTACCACGCAAGCACCGCAACCGATACAGCTGTTTAAATCGATTGACATACCCCAATGCACCCCTAAGTGTTCATAGTTTGGATATAAGGTTCCATTTACACGGAAATCTTCTGCTAATTTATTAGCGTCAATAGCTTCTTTTTCACCACCTTCATGGTTTTCCCATGGCGTAGCGGAAGCATAATGACCAATTTCTTTTGCACGATCTTCAATTAATTCATTCGGATTTTTCTTGAATTCTTCCAAAGTATATTCATGAAGAATTGGTCTTCCTTCATAACTGATATGTGTTTGCGTTTGAGCAATTTCATACGTTTCTGCAGTACGCTCAATCGTAATATCATTATATGCTACAAATGTAGTTCCGTTATAGTGCATCAAAGGTGCTACGCGCTTACCTGTATTTGCAGCTGCGCGACCAATTTTTTCGCTTCTACCATAACCTAATGCAACAGCAATAACATCGTTGTGCATACCAGGTATTACTACCAATGGTAAGGCAACTTCAAATCCTTTGATTTTTATTTTGATAACAGTTTTAGCAGCTACTACTTCCGTAATGCTGGTTAATTCTGCTTGTAATTCTTTTGCTTTTTTAGGAGAAACACATGCGTAGTTGTCCCAAGTTGCTTTAGAAATTGGGTCTGGCATTTCTTGTAACCATGGATTATTACTCCATGCACCACCTTTACCCATTGCTATTTTTTCATACACTACAACTTCTGTTTTACCAGATTTTGTAGCGCTGATTTGTTGCATTGCTGCAGCAAGATTGCCACTAAACGATGCACCACCCATAGTTTCTTGCTCTGGCTCGATAACACCATCTTGAAGGGCTAAGTCAAAATTAGTTTGACCACCTAATTTGGTTTTCCAATACGCTTCCCATTGATTGAAATAGGTTTCTGATGCACCTGCCCAAGTCAATAAGCTATCTTGATATGCTCTTGTTTTGTGAATAGGTGAAATACCTGGTTGCATTAAGCTATAAAAACCTGATTTAGGTTCTGCATCACCCCAAGATTCTAAGTAATGATGATCTGGAATACTATATTTACATTTTTGAGCTGTTTCATCTAAATGCGAAGCAAAGGTAATGGTGTTAGCCACTTTAGATAATCCAGATTCAAATTGATCACCCATTGCAGATTCATACACTGGGTTTACATTTTGCATGATTAAGGTGTCTACTTGACCTGCATTCATAGCTTGCACTAAGCCTACAAAATCAGCATCTATACCTTGTTTATAATTACTAGTAACCGCCCAGTTTATAGTAGTACCATTAGCACCCACTGCGCTGTTGATAGCGTTTACCACTGTTTGAACAGCTACATCATTAGAACCAGCAACTACTAAACCATTGCCTTTTTTCAAATCAGCTGCTGCATTTTTTACAAGTGCATTTAATTTTTCTGTACCTAAATTTGGCGTAGCGCCTGTTTGAATAGCATTGTATAAAGCTGCAGCTACAGCACCCATTTGGGATGGCTTGCAAGTTGCACGCTCATCTGCTGCTGCTCCCGTTATCGTATGATTTGCTTCAACATGGTAGTGTTTAGACATTTCCAAGTTTTTAGCCGATACGCGTCTACCTTGTGCATATTGTTTTGCAAATTCTGTTGGTGACAACCAAGTACCTAAGAAATCTGCACCTAAACTCACAATAGTTTTTGCATTTTCAAAATGATATGCTGGTAATGTTTTTTTACCATAGCTTGCTTCATTTGCCAACAACATGCCGCTATATGAAATAGCATCATACGTCAACCATTGTGCAGTTGGATATTTTGCTAAAAATTGTTGAATGGCATTTTTTGAAGTAGGACTTAAAACGGTACTTGTTAATAAAACCGTTTTCTTAGAACTTGCTAAACTAGCGGTGATGCTTCTATCGATAGCTTCGAAAGTAGCTTCTTTGCCATCTGCTAAAGGACCACGTAAACGTGCTGTATCATATAAATTTAATACAGACGCTTGTACTCTTGCAGAGCTCGCTCCTTTATTGATAGATGATTTGTCATTTCCTTCAATTTTGATAGGACGACCATCTCTTGTTTTAACTACAACGGCACAATAATCACCCCCATCTACAAATGTTGATGCGTAATAATTAGGTACACCAGGAATAATATCTTCTGGTTTGATAGCATACGGGATTACTTTACGTACCGGCATTTCGCAGCTTGCAGCTAACATAGCAGCAGCGGTGCTAAAACCTAAATATTTAAGAAAATCACGACGAGGAGTTTGAGCTTCTAATAAGCCTTCGCTCATATCAAACGGTAATGGCTCACTAAACTCATTACTTGCCGCAACTTTGTGCGCTTCCGTACCTTGTTGTTCTTCTAAACCCTTCCAATATTGTTTTTGACTCATAGTTGTTGATTAATTACGTTGCTGATTAAGCAGATGAATTACAAGTTTTTTTAAATTATTTTAGTAGTGGCATCGTTGACATTCCAAACCACCAATTTCTTCTACTGTAACACCATCTCTTTTCTTATCTTTTAACTCTTGATGGTATTTTTCAAAAATGCTATAGTAGTTATTGTTTTCAAATTGCACTTTCGTTTGACGGTGACAGTTAATACACCATCCCATTGATAATGGAGAGAATTGATACACTTCATCCATTTCTTGGATAGGACCATGACATTGTTGACATGGTACTTTACCTACCGCTACGTGTTGTGAGTGATTGAAATATACGTGATCAGGCAAGTTGTGGATTTTTGTCCACTTGATAGGTGTAGCTTGAATTTCTCCTTTATCGTTGCGGATATAGTCTTTCTTAGCCGGATCCCATCCTGCATATTTGTACAATAATTGGATTTGTTCCGTACCGTTTATTTTTTCACCTTCTTCGTTATACAAAGGATGTTCTGCTTCGCCAGTATATTCATTGATTTGCTTGTGGCAATTCATACATACATTGGTAGAAGGCACCATTGCATGTTTACTTTTCTCTGCACCCGCATGGCAATACAAGCAATTGATTTGATTGATACCCGCGTGCACTTTGTGAGAATAGAAAATAGGTTGCTCTGGTTTGTAATTTTGCTGACGACCCATTTCTATAGATCCATTAGCAATCCAATAGCCTGCTAATATGAACGCTAAAATGATAGCGATAGCAACAAACAATTTGTTTCTATAAAAAGGAATTTCTTTTACATTAGGCAAACCTTGTTTTTCATTAGCTACGCGTTTCAATCCGCTATTTACTTTCCAAAGGATAACCATTAATACCAACAAAGCCAATGTAACTAAGATGTACATATTGCTATTGTCTTCTTCTGGTCCGTTTTGAGTAGCAGCCCCTGCAGCAGGTGTAGCTGATGGTGCTTTGTAATCATTTACATATTTAATAACTGCATCAATCTCTGCATTAGAAAGCTGAGGAAACGCCGTCATGGCTGTTTTATTCCATTTGTTGTACAAGTCGTTTGCATACTTGTCACCACTGCTAATAACTTTTGCAGAATTGTGAATCCAATTGTAAATCCATTCTTTAGACGGCACACGCTTATCTACTCCTTGCAAAGCAGGACCCGTGGCATCTTTTATTGGATTGTGGCAACTTGCGCAATTTGCTTGGAAGATAGCTTTACCATCTTGAGCGGAAGAAGAAAAATTGCTGAATAGCACGATTGCAACTAAGGCAATGGACTGAAATACTATTTTTTTGAATCGAAGCATATGTAGTTCTAGCACAGAAAAAAATTGATAATTTAATGTTTTCTTTTTGTCAAAGTTTTGTCAAAATCAAGGCAAATTTACAACAGAAACGTTAAAAGTGAAAGCGGTTTTAAAAAAAAAATTGTCAATGCCAGTAAGGGTTTCAGCGCATTCATGACAAATATCACTTTTTATGAGTCATTTTTTTATCAAATCGCACCCGTTCTACCACCATCTACTGGTATACTGGTACCATTTACATAAGAAGCAGCTGGACTAGCTAAAAATGCAACCACATTAGCAATTTCTTCAGGGGTTCCAAATCGCTTTGCAGGAATTTCTGCAAGCATTTCTTCGCTGACAACTTCTTTGCTGGTTTGTAGTTTGTTAGACTTGTTTTCAATTATCGCTTGTAAGCGCCCTGTAGCAGTAGCTCCAGGTAATACATTGTTTACCGTAATACCAAATGGCGCTACTTCTATCGACATCGTTTTTGCCCAAGATGCTACTGCGCCACGAATGGTATTGCTCACGCCTAAACCTTTTAAGGGTACCTTTACAGAAGTAGAAATAATATTTATAATTCTACCATAATGTGCTGCTTTCATGCTTTCTAAAACAGCGGTAGTAAGAATATGATTGGCAATCAAATGTTGCTGAAAAGTAGCTATGAATGCATCGGTTGTGGCATCTACAATAGGACCTGCAGCCGGACCACCACTATTGTTGACTAAAATATGAATAGGCGAAATGGCTAAACTTGCCGATATGGCCGCTTGCACTTGTTGTGGAAATTGAAAATCAGCTACCACCACACGATGTTGTTGTTGATGTTGTGTAGCAAGGGTTGCAAGGGCTTCCTGCAAAGCACTTTCATTGCGTGCCATAAGAATACATGTAGCACCTAATTGCGCTAAGGTTTGGGCAGTAGCCAAACCAATGCCTTGCGTGCTTCCTGCAATCAAAGCATATTTTCCAGTAAGATCGGTTGTAAACATGCACAAATATATAAAATATACTTGCGATGAATAGTGTCTGTGTATTTATCTTCTACGACAACCGCGAGAATGGAAGAAAGGGCGATAAGGCACTGCATATCGATAGTTTTGACGATATAGGGGTCTTAAACCAAAGTGCTTAGCCGGATGCATAGGAGGCGCAACGGTAATACAAGAACTCCAAAAAAAGGAGCTTAAACAAACTAGTAATAAAAATAAAGCAGCTTTCATAAGTAGAATTTTTAAGTTAGACTATATCCTAGTCCTTAATGTTTAATCTGAGCTTGTTAAGCTATTGATAAATACTCATAGCACTTCTTTCCACTATATTGTTGGGTAATAACCAAGCTAAAAAAGCACCTACTTTATTTACAAATCCTAAAATAACATTTGGTTTTTTTGCAAACATAGATTGTACAGCAATTTCCGCTACTTTTTCAGGGGTCATGTTTAATTTAGCCGCTGTTTTCATTCCTTTTGGCCCTAAGAAAGCTCTATTGGGGAAATCGGTATCTGTTGGTCCAGGGCAAATACAGGTAACCGATAAAGCAGTGTTTTTATATTCTTGGTAAAGCGCCCTACTGAAGCTTAATACATAGGATTTACTCGCTGCATAGGCGCCTAAATAAGGAACTGCCTGATATGCTGCAGAGCTCGCAATATTCATTATAAAAGCTTGTTGTTGTTGCTTCAACATGGGTATAAACAAAGCACATAATTGCGTAAGACACATAATATTAACTTGCAACATAGCTTCATGAGCCGAGCTCGCATATTTTTCGAATTTGCCACTTAATCCATAACCAGCATTATTCACTAAAATAGAAACGGATAAATGTTGTTGCTCACAAAAATTAAAAATGGTTTGGGCAGCTTCTGGACGACTCATATCTATAGAAAGCACTAAGGCTTTAATAGCAAATTCTTGCTCTAATTCTTGAGCAACTGTTTGCAGCAAATCGGTGCTGCGTGCTACCAATAGTAAATTATATCCTTTTTGTGCTAATTCTCTAGCTATGCATTTGCCAATTCCTTTACTGGCGCCTGTAATAAGTGCATAAGTCATGTTATGAGACATTGAGTGAGTGAAACTATTGCACTTTATTCATAAACTTATGATAAAAAGGCATCTTCGTTTTTTCATTTTTTACTTTAACAACTCCCGTGATAAACGGCACATACATAACGCGTCGTCTGCTAGCATCTCCATAATTGGGCGATTGCTGCACCCGGTGCCATAAGCGCCCATCGTGCACCCCTAAATCTCCAGCCTCAATATCAAAGCCAACTTCTCGATCATCAGGGCGATTATCGACAAAATATTTTTTACCAAAAAGTAATTTAAACATCGATTGCTTGTGGGTGCCCGGTAACACTCTCAAGCCTCCATTATCAAACGGACAGTCGTCTAAATGTATACCCACATTGAGCATGGGCATAATTTTTTGACCTAAGAATAAATCTCTAGGACTATCGGTATGCCAACCCATTTGTGAAAATTTACTGTGTTGGGTACGCACATAATGATTCATCACCAAACCATCTTTTTCATTTAACCCTATTCTACCTTGGTATGGGGTTAATAATGGTAATAATGATTTTAAACGATTATCTTCAAAAAAGGCTTGTAAAACAGGGCTAAATTGAGAGAGGAAACACATGCGTTGTATCATTTTATTACCATCATCATCTAAGCCATATTTTAATGGTGTTCCATTTATAACGGTGGTACCAGAAGCTATAAGTTCACGCTCTACACGTTGTGCCTCCTGTAAAAATAACGCCACTTGCTCCTTACTTATAAAATTTTTAAATACGATAAATCCCTTCGCATCAAAAAAGTCGGTTTGTTCTTTAGTCAGCGATTCGCCTAAACTAAAATGTGGACAGACAAGTTTTTCCATAAGTATATTTAAGACAAATAGGTTTTAAACTACTTGATTATTATTTTTTGGTTAATAGTATTAAAGGGCAAATATAATTATAATTTAATAAAACCCTCATTCACTTTTAGCTGCAATCTTATATTTAATTAATTTTTTACTCATAGTTATTGCAAAAACAACAAAGAATGGCGCTGCAAGTACATCAATAGTATAATGCACATGATTAGACAACACCATAAAAGCAATTGCAATAGCAATCATTATAAATATAAATTTCAACCATTTATTTACACTTGTAAAACCAATTAATAGCACAATTGCGGTATGGCCAGAATAAAATAAATCTTTTGTAATAAAATGAGTGCCATAAAAATAATTACTCAAAGGGTCTTGGAGCGGAATTAAATGTACTGGAGGATTTAAGGGTACAAGATATATGGTGACAATACGCGTAAGGTTGATGATAAAATAACTTAATAAAAATAAAAGCGCTTGCTGGGGCTTATCTTTTAGGATCCAAATTTGCATGCCTATGCTTATCCATAAAAGTGAAAAAATAGGGATTGAATTATCTCTAGGTTTTAAGTAATTTACAATAGGGTCTTGTATGCCGAAGCCAGACCTATGCTCTATAAAGTTAAAAAATAGGGGATAAAACCATACCAATGCTATAAAAAGCAGTAGTGTTATCATTAGTATATTTCTAAAATTACCCTGTTGCCAGGCATATTTCCAATTGGTAATTATTGCTTTCATGTAATCAAAAAGTAGCTGCTTGCAAATTGTTCTATAAGCAATACAAAAGTATAAGTTTATTTAAAAATTATTTTATAATTCCCTCAATTTACTATATTTGCTCAGCATTTTAAAAGAAATAGTAGCTCATCTACAAGCAATTCAAATCTATTCATTTTAGTAAATTTAAGAACGCATGTTGAATCATGCACCATAACTACATGGAATATAATACAAAAAGAAAGCACCTTGCACTGCCAGAATATGGTAGAAATGTACAACGTATGGTTGAACATGTTTTAACCATTGAAGATCCTAAAAAGCGCCTACAAAATGCAGAAGTTATTGTAGAGTTGATGAGTATTTTAAATCCTAATCTAAAACTAGAAGAAGACTATAAACATCGCTTGTGGGATCACCTGCACCAAATGGCCAATTTTGAATTGGAAATTGATGGCCCTTATCCTAAACCTACTCCAGAAGAATTATTTAAAAAACCAGCACCCATTGCGTATCCTAAAAAATCTATTAAATATCGTCATTTAGGAAGCAACTTAGAGTCTTTATTAGCGCTAGGCTTACAAGAAAAGGATGAGGAGCGCCGACAAGGCTTTACACAGCATATTGGCTATTATATGAAATTGGCCTATACCAATTGGCATAGAGAACCTATCCATGATGATATGATTAAAAATGAATTATCAGAAATTACGAAAGGTTTAATGGATTTTGAAACGGGTGGGTTTAAAGTGCATTTCGATAATAGACCACAAAATAATTTCAAGAAAGGGGGTGGTAATAATTTTAAGGGCAATGGCAATAAAAATAATAGCCAACGAAACTTCAACAATAATAATAACAACAATAGCGGCGGTTATAATAAAAATCGTAAATTTAATAAGAATAAACCCAACAATTAGTATACTAGCGTATGAATGCTTTTGAAATAAGAGGAGGAAAAACACTGTCTGGTGAAATCACCCCGCAAGGTGCTAAAAATGAAGCTTTACAAGTATTGTGTGCCGCTTTATTGACCGATCAAAAAGTTACGCTAACCAATGTGCCGAATATTATTGATGTCAATTTATTGATTGAATTGATAGGTGATATGGGTGCTCATGTAGAACGACCTGATGCCAATACGGTAGTCATTGAAGCAAAAAATATTGATTTAGATTATTTTGCTGGACAAACCTTTAAACATAAATCCGGCAAACTCAGAGGTGCTGTAATGTTAGCAGGGCCTTTGTTAGCACGATTTAAAAAAGCGCAAATTCCACAACCGGGTGGTGACAAAATTGGACGCCGCCGATTAGACACCCATATTAGAGGATTTGAAAAATTGGGTGTTGTATTTAATTACAATGTAGAACATTATTTATTTGAATTAGATGGCAGTCGATTAGCTGGCGCTTCTATGTTGCTCGATGAACCTTCGGTAACCGGTACCGCCAATATAATAATGGCTGCAGTAATGGCGCCAGGTACCACCACTATTTACAATGCAGCCTGTGAGCCTTATGTGCAACAGTTATGCAAAATGCTCAATAGTATGGGTGCTCAAATTAAAGGCATCGGTTCAAATTTATTGATTGTTGAAGGCGTAAGCTCTTTAAAGGGTTGCGAGCATCGACTTTTAGCCGATATGATTGAAGTCGGTTCGTTTATTGGCTTAGCTGCAATGACTAAAAGCGAACTTACCATTAAAAATGCCGATGTAAAAGAATTGGGCATTATACCGGAAATGTTTCAACGTTTGGGTATTGAATTGCACATTAAAGGAAACGATATTTATATACCCGCTCAAGAATCTTACAGTATACAACGCTTCATTGACGGTTCGGTTTTAACCATCTACGATGCACCTTGGCCAGGCTTTACGCCCGATTTATTGAGCATTGTATTGGTGGTAGCCACACAAGCAAAAGGAACGGTTTTAATTCATCAAAAAATGTTTGAAAGCCGCTTGTTTTTCGTTGATAAATTAATTGAAATGGGAGCGCAAATTGTACTCTGCGATCCACACAGAGCGGTAGTGATTGGACTCAATAAACAAAATGATTTAAGAGGCATCAACATGGTTTCTCCAGATATTCGTGCTGGTGTGGCCTTGCTCATCGCTGCATTATCAGCTAGTGGCAAAAGTACTATTCAAAACATTGAACAAATTGATAGAGGCTATGAGCGCATCGATGAGCGCTTAAATGCATTAGGTGCTGCTATAAAAAGAATATAAAAAAAAGGTGCAATTGCACCTTTTTTAATGGTGACTAATATATTTCCTTTTTGGTATTTATTTTCTAGTAGCCAAGCATTTGGCATGATTATTGCTTTATACTCTTTAGTTAACTTAACTAAAGAGTTAGCAATTATGTTATGCGAAAAATCAGTATTCAATTGTATGCAATTTTAATTTTTATTTCAAGTTCTTTAGCTGCTAATCAAGTGGCTTATGCTCAAGAACTCAATAGTTTTATAAAACCTACGGCGTTATCAAAAACAAATTTACAAGGTGAACAAAAGATTCGTTTTAATAAACTTGAAAGCAAAGGTCAATTTTCATTATTTGAATTTGTAAATGTTGGTAAACTTGCAGAATACCAACAAAATAGTAGATTAAAACTTGTACCTTAAAAATTAGCATAAGCAATGCTAAAAACTCATTTCATTTATTTTGTTTTAATAAGCATCCTTTTTGTAAATATGGGATGCCAAAACAAAGCTGCATCTCATTTACCAATTCTTTATTATAGTGGAGAAGCAAGAGCTATTGTAAATGGAATAAACTGGAAAGCAAAAGTTATAGCCTATGGTAGTAACCCCCTTTACCCCGGTAAAGTTGGTCTTACTTTTGAAGTTTATAATATTTATAATGAGTTAAGAGAAAGTTTGATTATTAGTAATGTTAATTTATCGAATGGTTCATGGAACTTTTATAAAGATACACTTGATACAAATAATTATATACTTAATAAAAATCCTATTTGCTTCTATTTTAAATATACTGACGATGGTGATGTACTTTCAGATATATACAAAGTGGCTGAAAATAAAACTAATTGGATTAACATTACCAAATGGGATCCAACTAGCAAAGAGCTAGAAGGGAATTTTGAAATTACCTTCGGTAGGGATACATCTTTTAATCATCAAGCACTAGATACGCTCTTCTTTACCAATGGACACTTTTTTACCAAAGTATTAAATTAGATATTATAAAAATATAAGTACCCGTAAAACCTAAGTATTTAATTCATCACACTACTCATTTCTTTAGGAATTTCTTTGACTTCTTTAATAGCCGACCAGCCACCTAATACATTGCGTACATTATGAAATCCTTGTCTTTTTAATAAGGAACACGCAATAACCGAACGATAGCCACCAGCACAATGCACATACAAATTGGCTTCGGTGTCTATAACCGATAAATGTAAAGGGTCAATCAAAGTATCTAAAGGCATTAGATTTGCTGCCACAATATGACCAGCATCAAATTCTGCTTGCTTGCGCACATCAATGATTTCTATTTTAGGATCGTGCGGAATATCTAAAGCCAATTCTTCGGTATCCACGTCAATAATGATATCTATTTTTTCATCGGCTGCTTTCCATGCTTCAAAGCCGCCTTTCAAATAACCTTGAATAGCATCTAAGCCCACTCGTGCCAAACGAATTAAGGTCTCTTCTTCTTTGCCTTCTTCAGTTACCAACACAAGGTCTTGATTAAAGGGCAATAAAGTACCCGCCCATTCTGCAAATCGACCATCTAATCCGATACTAATGGATTCTGGAATAAAACCCTCTGTAAATTCAGTTGCTTTTCGGGTATCTAAAATCAAAGCACCTTGAGCTACTTCTTCTTTAAACTCCGCAATTGATAAGGCCTTTAAACCTTTTGTTTTAATAGCATCTAAACTATCATAGCCTTTTTTATTAATCGATGCATTAACCGGAAAGTAAGCGGGTGGAGCATTTAATCCCGTAGTAACAGCTGCTACAAATGCTTCTTCGCTTTGCGGTGCTAAGGCATAGTTAGTTTGTTTTTGTTCGCCTATTGTACTATGTGTATTAGGGCCTAGGTTTTTACCACAAGCCGATCCTGGACCGTGTGCTGGATACACCAATACGTGGTCTTCTAGTTTAATAATTTTACTATGCAAAGAATCGTATAAATAACCTGCAAGTTCTTCTTTACTCAAATTGCCCGAGAATAAATCGGGGCGCCCCACATCACCAACGAATAAAGTATCGCCCGTAAATACACAATAATCTTTTTGATGCTCATCTTGCAAAACATAGCAAGTGCTTTCTAAGGTATGGCCAGGTGTATGCATTACGCGCAAACGTAATTTACCAATCGTAAAAACTTCTCCATCTGCAGCATGGTGTGTTTTAAAAGCGGTTTCTGCATCAGGTCCATACACAATCGTAGCCCCTGTTGCTTGGGCTAATTCTAAATGACCGCTAACAAAGTCTGCATGAAAATGCGTTTCAAAAATATATTTTATTTCAGCATTGTGTTCTTTTGCTAGTGCCAAATAAGCATCAATATCTCTTAACGGATCAATCACAATAGCTTCTCCTTCACTCGCTACAAAATAAGCAGCTTCACTCAAGCAATTGGTATATAATTGTTTAATAAACATAGTCGAAATAAAATTTTTCACAAGGTACAAAACTATAACAGCATTAGCATACTAGCCTACACTAATTTCTGTTATAGTCCTATAATCCTTGTTTATAAAACGACTGTTCACACTATTTTATCTGCCATAAAATGCTCAACAAGAGCATTCTTTTTGCTTGCGGATAATAAACATTATTTGTACTCAACTGACCACCATAATAATAGTTGAAATTATACCCGCTTGCTTCATATGCACGATTAAAAATATTAGTTACCGATGCTTGTAAACGAATGCTAGCTGCATTTTTGGTTACCCAAGTGAAACTTGATTTTAGATCGGTTACCGTATACGCCGCTATGCTTCTTGATGCATTAGATGTATTATCTAAATACTGTTGACCAACATGTTTACCCAACACATCCACATCTATTGTTTTCGTTTTATTTTGATAAACTAACGCATGCAAACCCGCTGCCGCTACTACATTTGGCGACAAAATAATATCCGTATTGGTGTGTGCTACTATACGTTGTGTTGAAGAATCATAGTCATCTATAAATTCGTTAATAGCTTTTATTTTATTTTTTGAAAGTGTAAGATTGGCAAATAGATTGAATTTTTTATTGATCACATAAGCGCCTTGTAATTCTAAACCTGCTCTATAACTTTGATCAACATTCACACGCGTATAGGCCCCCACATCATTTATTTTACCATTATTTACTAATTGATTTTTGTAATTCATAAAATAAAAATTTGCTGCAAATTGTGCTTTTATATGCGTGTACTCATAGCCCAATTCTACATCTGTTAAATGTTCTGCTTTAGGCATTTGCTGCGTAGACGTTTCAAAATCATCTCTATTGGGTTCTTTATTAGCAACAGCAATCGACGCATATACTTTTTCCATCAGCGTATTGGTCTTTTTCATAAAATAGGTAATACCCATTTTAGGATTTAGAAACTGATACGAAGCGGTAGGATGCAAATCGGTGTTTTTTCTAAACCCATTCATTTCATAAGAAACAGATCGATATTGCAATTCGGCAAAACCAATCAACTGATCAGAAAAATGATAGCGCGCTTTGGCATACACATTAGCATCTTTTTTCAAAGAGCTTAATTGATACCATTTATAGTCGGCAGGAATTCCCTGAGTGGCCCATTTTACCAATCCATAATGTTGCCCTTCATATTGCGATACAATACCACCCAAAGTCAAATTACATTTATTAAAAACTTGATTATAGGAAAACAATGCTCCATAGTTTTTATTATCCAACCATAATTGGCGCACTAAGCTAGTAGCAATGAATGTGTCGTTGTTGGAGCTAATAAAATTAGGAAGGAGATACGATTCATAATATTGATCTTGTTTATATTCTTCATAAAACCCTTTGCCGGTGGTAAGAAAAAGCCCTGCGTGCAGAGTTGCCTGATGGGTTAATGTTTTATCATAAAAAGCTTGATAATAGGTTTGTTGATAGTTATCGGTTTGATTATTATAATAAGTGCCATCTTCTTTAATACCTAAGCCATTGTAGGTTCTATTTGTTTTTAGAGAATCCTCTGGCACTCCATCCCAAGCTTGTCCGGTTTTTTCTTTACCTCTCATAATCATCGCACTCCATTTGGTAGTAGGACTTTGAAGCCAACTCATATTAAATTGCATAGCATTTAAATCGCTCGCACTTCTATTGATATAGCCATCTGAATTTAATTTAGAAGCACGCCATCCAAATTGTAATCCGTTTTTCAAACGAGCACTTTGCCATTTGGCACACCACTTACTTGTATTTAAAGAACCAACTACCGCTTGAATACTTAGTTTAGGAGCAGCCTCTTGATCGATGGTTTGCATACTCAAAGTGGCACCAAAAGCGCCGGGACCATTTGTAGAGGTACCAACTCCTCGTTGCAATTGTATAGAATTAGTAGAACTCGCTATATCGGCAAAATCTACAAAATAGGTTGCTTGCGATTCAGCATCATTTACCGGTACTCCATTTAACGTAACATTAATGCGCGTTCCATCAGTACCTCGTACACGCATATTGGTATATCCAACACCGGTGCCGGCATCAGAGCCTACTACTACACTTGGAAGATATTGCAAGAGATAAGGCAAATCTTGAGCGTTATTGTTTTTTTGAATGGTCTTTTCTGATAGCGTTGTAGCAGCAAAAGGATCCTTATCCGTAGCACGAATTGCGGCTGAAGCATTAACGGCAACCGGATTTAAAGATTTTAGCACTAGGCTGTCAGTAGATTGCGCAAAGCTGAAAATAGGGCCTAGTAATAAAAAGACAAATACTGTTTTTTTCATATCAATATATTTTTTAGAAAACAGGATATGCTCAATAAATTGACTTATTTAATTGATTTTCAAATCAATATAAATAATCATAAAATCGCTGAAGTTTTTTTGTTTTCCTAACCAGCATTACCTGGTCGAGGTTCAGCGGGTATGATCTCAGCCTGGTATATTAAGGCACCCCGTAATTAGAGTTCAAAGGTACTAGATTTTTTTAGAACCTGCCTTTTTTCCAATTTTATTTCCTATTTTTAATATCTAAAAACTAAAACATGAAGAAACTATTACTTTCTAGTTTTGCTGTAGCTTTGAACGTTATGGCTTACGCTCAATTACCTGTTAGTACTGCTCCATCCAACAAAACGGTGGTATTGGAAGAATTTACAGGCATCCACTGTGGCTATTGCCCTGATGGACATAAAATTGCAAATGATATTAAAGCTGCTAACACGCCAGGAAAAGTAATTCCAATCAACATACATACGGGTGGCTATGCAACACCAAGTGGCTCTGAACCAGATTACAGAACAGCTGAAGGTAATGCTATTGCTGCTATTTCAACGATGGGTATCACTGGTTACCCTACGGGTTCTATGAACCGTCACGTTTATACAGGTACTGCTATTACAATGAGCCGTGGTGTATGGGCACAATATGCTACACAAACATTAGCACAATCTTCTTATGTAAATGTAGCTTTACAAGGAACTTTAAATGTTACCTCTCGTTTATTAACAGTAAATGTAGAAGTATACTATACAGGTGCAAGCCCGGCTTCTACCAACAATTTGACGGTTATGTTATTAGAAAACAATGTTGTAGGACCACAATCTAACTATGGTAATTACAACCCTACTCAAATCAATGCAGACGGAACATACAATCACCAACACATGTTGCGTAAAGTATTAAATACAAGTGCAATGGGTGAAGTATTATCTACAACTACTTCTGGTACCTTAGTGCAAAAACAATATACCTATACGATCCCTGCACAATTTGTAAACAACACACCACAGTTGGGTAATTTAGAATTAGTAGCCTTTGTTGCAGAGTCTAATACTGAAATTATTTCAGGTGCTTATGGTCCAATAACTTTAAGTGGTTTTGCTTATTCAAAAGATGCACAAGTTCAAACGGTTACTTCGGAAGCAACGGTATGTGCTGGCGTTTTAAATCCTAAGACAAGAATTTACAATAATGGTAGCAGTATCATTACATCTGCTAACTTAACTTACAACGTTAATGGCGGAACCAATAGCAATTATACGTTCAATGGCAGTATTCCTCCTGCAACGTCTTTAGAAATCACTTTACCAACCATCACTTTTACCCCTACCACCACAAACACCTTAAATGTAACCGTAGGTAATGTAAATGGAGCAGCGGATCAAAACGCAGCTAACAATACCTTAGCTAAATCGGCTATTTTATTAACTACACTTATAGATCAATCTTCATTCATGACCATGGACTTTACGCAAGACCAATATGGATCTGAGTGTACGTGGAAATTATATGATGAAGCTGCGAATACCATTATAGCACAAGACGGACCATGGACCGACTTATCTGCTTCTGGTATATTATTGCATTCAAAATCATTTACGGTAAGCCCTAATAAATGCTATCGTTTAGATGTTGCTGATGCATATGGCGATGGCGTAAATGCAGGTACAGGTGTGGGTGGCTACAAACTTTATGGACAAAATCCTCCTGTTGCTTTAATCACGTCTAATGGTCAATATGGTAAAGGCGAAAGCAGATGGTTTAAAACAGCATCTTCATTAAGTGTTGATAAAATCAACGGTTTATCTGAACTTACGGTATATCCAAATCCTGCAAAAGACATGGCAAAATTGAACTTTTCATTAGAAAAAGCAAGCAAATTAACTATTGCAGTTTACGATCAATTAGGCCAACTCGTTCAAGTGGTTTCAAACAGCCAATTCAATGCTGGTGTAAATCAAGTTGAAATAAACACAAGTAGTTTAAATTCAGGTATTTATAATATCAGAATAGATGCTGAAAATGGTAGCTTAAGTCAACGCATTTCAGTTATCAAATAATAAAACTTAAACAAAATAAAAAAGCCCCGGTTTCGGGGCTTTTTTTTTTCAAGAAATTGAATTTTAAATTAATAATTTAATTACATTTACAGCCTAAAATAAACCCATAATGAAAAAATTATTACCAGCATTGTCCTTATGTGATGCGGCAAAAACACAAGCGCAATGGACACAAAATTTCAATACAGGTATTCCTTCAAACTGGATTCAAATCAAGAACGACAACAATATTCCTGAGTCTTCTTATTTTGGAACTGCTTTAACACCAGCATTAACTTCCAATGCATATGCTAACTATTTAACAGCTACTGCAGATTCTTC
>Ga0114981_10000312_pt1 | contig 31014 bp, 26 predicted proteins | sample S_140806_MF_Meta_FD_87028 | JGI IMG/M metagenome (GOLD analysis project Ga0114981, IMG submission 87028) | Freshwater microbial communities from Lake Simoncouche, Canada to study carbon cycling - S_140806_MF_MetaG | ecosystem: Environmental > Aquatic > Freshwater > Lake | place: Lake...
ATCGCATATAGAACTTTTGGAATATGCTCAGAAATTTGAAGACAAAATTACTTACATTCGTCATTTTAACAGAGGTCAATCTAAATCTATAAATCGAGGTGTATTAAACAGCACTGCTCCATACATTACCATCTTAGATGCCGATGATGAATATAAACCAAATCATTTAAACGCTTGTTTAGAAGCCATTACAGATTTTGATCTCATCGCCTCTACTACAGAAACCGTAGTAGACCATGAAGAAGATTATTATGTAACCGATATGGAAAATAATCAGCTATGTATTCATGTAGATGATTGTATTTTGTTTGCGACTTTATTTGGTAAAAAAGAAGTTTTTATGAATATCCCTTTTCATGAAAAATATGCTGCAGATAGTCATTTTTACGAAGCGGCATCTGAAATATATAATGTAAAAAAAGTAAATTTAAGAACCTATATTTATTACAGGAATATGCCCAATAGCATTTGTTCTGTAATTAAAAAACAACATTTTGTGGAGCTAAAAGAATCGACGTTGTAATGTGGTTTAAAAAACAACATGTGGTGCTTGCTTGCCACATTACAGGAGTATATGATGTAAATAGAAATGAAGTTTTACATGATGATGATTACGCTATTATAAAGCCATGGGCAGATTCATTAATCCAGCATCAAATACATGGCATTGTCTTTCACAATCATTTTTCAAATGCAACCTGCAAGCAATACAGCAATGAGTTTATTTCTTTTCAAAAAATAGAATATGACAAACGTTTTAATCCAAATGTTTTCAGATACTTGGTTTACCACGATTTTTTGAATAATGATGCTCACGAAATACAATCCCTTTTTTTAACAGATGTATCGGATGTGGTTATGCTCAAAAATCCTTTTGACGATTTGTTATTTAAAAATCATCCACATCATCTATTTTGTGGAGATGAACCCAAAATATTAGCCAATGATTGGATGCAAAATCATTGTACCCATTTAAGAAATAACATATTGAATTTTGAGCAGTTTGAAAAAAAATATAGCCAATCAACTTTATTAAACTGTGGGATTATAGGCGGAGAAATCTCTGTTATGAAAAATTTCATAGAAAAATTAAGTCAATTGCATCGGCTATACAATGCCAATAATTCAACAGCATATACAGGAGATATGGGTGGATTTAATTACATTGCCCGAACATATTTCAATGATCATATCATCCATGGAAAGCCAGTAAATACCGTTTTTAAAGCATACGAAAACCATCGAACAGATTGCTGGTTTCAGCATAAATAAAAATCCGAAGTTTTAACGCTTCGGATTTTTATTATAAACAATTCTATATTGATAATTAAAGTAAAAGACCATATTATAAAAAAATAAATGGGCATAATTTTTAAAAACTATTCCTTTCAAAATTTGTATTTTCGCCTATCATGGCAAAAGCAAAAGATTCGGTTTCTCCTTTAATGCAACAGCATAATGCGATCAAGGCAAAATACCCTGATGCCGTGTTGCTTTTTAGAGTAGGTGATTTTTATGAAACCTTTGGGCAAGATGCTGTTATTGCTTCTCAAGTATTAGGTATCACCCTCACCAAACGTAATAATGGTCAGGCTAATTCGCAAGAGTTGGCTGGCTTTCCACATCACAGCATGGATACCTATTTACACAAATTAGTGAAAGCGGGTTATCGGGTAGCAGTGTGTGATCAATTGGAAGATCCTAAATTGGCAAAGGGAATTGTGAAGCGAGGTGTGACAGAATTAGTAACGCCAGGAACCGCTACCAATGATAAATTGTTGGATAATAATTTCAATAATTTTTTGGCATCGGTTTATATTCATGATGAAAGTCATGGAATTGCTTTTGTAGATATTTCGACCGGAGAGTTTTTTTGCACCGAAGGAAATACAGAATACATTGATAAATTATTGCAAAGTTTCAGACCGAGCGAAGTCATTTTTCAGAAGTATAAAAACAAATTTTTTCAAGAACATTTTGGCAATAAATATTATACCTATCAATTAGACGAATGGATTTATAGTGAGCAATATAGCAATGATGTATTGCTGCAACATTTTCAAACCATTTCATTAAAAGGTTTTGGAATAACAGATATTCCATTGGCTGTAATTGCTGCTGGTGCGATTATTCATTATTTAAAAGATACCGAACATCAACAACTCAACCATATCACATCGATTGCTCGAATTACCAGAAATGATTTTTTGTGGATGGATAGATTCACAATTCAGAATTTGGAATTGTTGGATAGTAATCGTGGAGAAAGTGGAAATACCTTATTGAAAGTTTTAGACAATACGGTTTCGCCCATGGGTTCTCGAATGATTAAACGTTGGTTGTTATTTCCTTTGCAAGAAGAACAAAAAATTAATCAACGATTAAATACCGTTGAATATTTTATAAAAGAACAAGACATTGCCAAACAACTAACGCAGCTTATCAAACAAGTAGGTGATATGGAACGCATGGTGGCAAAACTACCATTGAAGAAAATTTCACCACGTGAAGTATTGCAATTATCAAAAGGCTTAAAATGTGTAGATGATATTAAACAAATTATTTTAACGACTACCGATGAATGGACGAAACGCATTGCAGAGCAATTAAATCCATGTCATTCGATTAAAGAAAAAATCCTCAATACAATTATTGAAAATCCACCAGCATTGGCAAATAAAGGTGGTTTAATTCAAGAAGGAATTTTAGAAGAGTTAGATGATTTAAGAAAAATTGCATTCAATGGTAAAGAATACTTATTGCAAATTCAACAACGTGAAAGTGAAACAACGGGTATTCCATCGTTGAAAATTTCGTTTAATAATGTGTTTGGTTATTATTTAGAAGTGACAAACACACACAAATCAAAAGTGCCCGAAACCTGGATTCGCAAACAAACCTTAGCAAATGCTGAACGGTATATTACGCCAGAATTAAAAGAATACGAACAAAAAATAATGGGTGCTGAAGAAAAAATTTTGGCACTTGAAATGAAATTGTATGATTCGTTATTGCAAGATTTACAAGAATATATTGCTCCTATTCAACTCAATGCGAATTGGATTGCACAGTTAGATTGCATTTTATGTTTTGCCAATAATGCCATTCAATTTAAATATAGAAGACCGAATGTTTCGGAATCCAATACGTTATATATTGAGGAAGGACGACATCCAGTCATTGAAAGAAACTTACCCATTGGCGAAGAGTATGTTTCAAATTCGGTTACGTTAGATAAAGACAAACAACAAATCATCATTATCACAGGTCCCAATATGAGTGGTAAAAGTGCCTTGTTGCGTCAAACGGTTTTAATAACCTTAATGGCACATGCAGGCAGTTTTGTACCAGCTCAAAAAGCAAATATTCCGATTACCGATAAAATTTTTACACGGGTTGGCGCATCTGATAATTTGAGTGGAGGAGAAAGTACCTTTATGGTGGAAATGAATGAAACGGCTAGTATTATGAATAATATTAGCAACAAAAGTTTGATTGTATTAGATGAAATTGGAAGAGGTACCAGCACCTTTGATGGTATTTCGATTGCATGGAGCATTGCCGAATTTTTACATAATCATACACACAAACCGTTGACACTTTTTGCAACCCATTATCATGAATTAAATGAGTTAGAAAATAAGTTAGATCGGGTTCAAAATTTTCATGTAACGCACAAAGAAATAGGGAATAAAATTATTTTTTTACGCAAATTAGCGCAAGGTGGAAGTACCCATAGTTTTGGAGTTCACGTAGCTCGAATGGCCGGGATGCCAGTGAGTTTGGTTGAACGTGCCAATGAAATTTTAGCTACGCTAGAAGAAAAAAATGGAAGCGATAAACTCACTACGAATATCAAAAAATTGAACACACAACAATTTCAGCTCAATATTTTTGATGGTTTAGCAGAAGATTTAAAACGTATTCGTGAATTGCTCGACGCAACAGAAATTAATACACTCACACCGGTAGAAGCATTAATGAAACTCAATGAAATGAAAAGCATTTTGAATTTTCATAAATAGTGTATCCTATACATAGGATATACACTAAGAAAACAGTAAAATATTTATTAAAAAAGATTTGAATAACAATATCATTTCAATCTTATTAAAATTTGTAAATTTGCTGTCCAATGATTGCACAAAAAGTTAGAGTTACTAAGAAATTCACATTTGATATGGCACATGCTCTTTATGGTTATGATGGTCCTTGTAAAAATATACATGGCCATACCTATCATTTAAGTGTGACTTTAATTGGCACCCCTATTCAAGATAATGGGGATGTGAAATTAGGAATGGTAGTCGATTTTGGGGATTTAAAAAAAATCGTAAAAGACAATATTTTAGAAAAATATGATCATGCCTTGGTATTAAATGAAGCCGCACCTTACTCAAAATCGGAAGTCATTTCGAACGAATTCGAAAAAGTGATTTTAGTTTCTTATCAACCTACCTGTGAAAATTTATTATTGAGTTTTGTTGAAAAATTAAAACCTCTTTTTTCTGAAGAGCACGCTTTGGTTTCTATTCGATTAGAAGAAACTCCTACCTCATTTGCTGAATGGAATGTGGGAGATAATTAATTTACGCTTCGCTATTTTTAGGAGATAAATTGTTGCATTAATTAACTATTCGCTTCCACCCAAGCTCCATTGTCTTTCAATAAATTTATTAATTCATCTACGGCAACTTCGCTGTCAATATTTCTTTTTACAATTTCTTTATTTTTATACAAGGTAATTTTTCCAACTCCAGAGCCTACATAACCAAAATCGGCATCAGCCATTTCACCAGGTCCGTTTACGATGCAACCCATGATAGCAATTTTAACGCCTTTTAAATGGTTGGTTACTGCTCTAATTTTTGCTGTGGTTTCTTGTAAATCAAATAGTGTTCTTCCACAACTTGGACAAGAAATATATTCAGTTTTTGAAATGCGTTTTCGTGTAGCTTGTAAAATACCGAATGAAATAGAATTGAGCGATGAAATTTGAGATTTGAGTGTTTCAACCGGTTCATTTTTTATACCAAATTGAAAACCAAAACAAACCCCATGAATTAAATTTTCTAATAATAAACTACCTGCTTCTACTGAATAATGTATCAATGCTTTGTCTAATGAATCGCTGTTGTTGTCAACAATAATTGTAACTGAATTATAAATTTCTTTTTGATAAAATTCATAACACAAATTACGAATGTCTTCAATGGCTCGTGGTCGTGCGCTAAACAAACAAAGAATGGCTGTTTTGTCTTTTTGTAATTGATTGAAAATTGCTTCTCGAACTTGTGCAGGATAAGCATTTGGATTAGCATCCATCATCACAAAATTTTTACTTTCATGATGAACATATTGCCCTTGCTCAATGTATTGTAATATGTCAAATAATGGGTAACATTGTTTGTTCATACAATTAGGTTCCCATTGTTTATAGTAGGTTAATACCCCAAGAGTGCCTGGCAATGAAAACGTGGGAACTTCATTGCAAAAAACATAATCGGCAGCTTGGTCGCTGATATTCCATTTGTCATCTGTGGCGTTGTAGTGATAGCCAAAACATTCAAAATCTTGTGGTGTTAGCACAGGAATTTTAGAAGTGTCGGAAATGACTAAATAGGATGACTGATGTCTAATTTCAGCCGTCGGTTTTGAGTAATTTTTTATTATATTTTCCTGATAAGCTTCATCCGTTATCTGACATCTCTCAATGATATTACGACAAACAGGCAATTCCATTTCAGGATCTTCGGTTAAGGAAACCCGAATCGTGTCGCCAATTCCTTCGCTTAGTAAAGTACCGATTCCAATGGCAGATTTTATACGTCCATCCTCGCCATCACCTGCTTCTGTAACACCCAAGTGTAAAGGATAACATTCGTTGAATTCATCTTGCATATGTTTGACTAAGAGTCTGTAAGCCTCAATCATTACTTGAGGGTTGCTACTTTTCATGCTCAACACAATTTGATGATAATCGTTATCACGAGCAATGCGTAAAAATTCCATGGCACTTTCTACCATACCAATCGCCGTATCGCCATAACGACTCATGATTCGATCACTCAACGAACCATGGTTTGTACCAATGCGCATAGCGGTTCCATGTTCTTTACAAATCAATACCAATGGCGTAAAACGTTCTCTAATTCTGTCTATTTCTTCTTGATATTCTTGGTCAGTATATTCAATTTGTTCAAATTTTTTCTTATCGACATAATTGCCCGGATTTACTCGAACTTTTTCTACAATTCGGGCTGCAATTTCAGCTGCATTGGGTGTAAAATGAATATCGGCTACCAAGGGCGTAGAATAGCCTCTCTTTTGCAATTCATTTTTGATGAGTAATAAATTGTCAGCTTCTTTTTTTGATGGCGCTGTAATGCGCACTAATTCTGCTCCAAACTCAATGCAACGAATGGTTTGATTTACCGTCGCTTCGGTGTCCATTGTATCGGTAGTAGTCATGGTTTGAATACGAACTGGGTTGTTTCCACCAATAATAAGATTGCCAATTTTTACTTCACGTGTTTTGAGTCGTTGCATAGTACAAAAATAAGGGAATAGAATAGAGATTGAAAAGATTTAATGATTTTGCCGAGATTTTAACTTTTTACTAAAAAGCTTTTCATGCAATCTTCAATATTATGATATAAAAAAGAAAATCCTGCTTGTTCAATTTTAAGGCTGCTGACTTTGCAGCTTTTCAATACTTCAATACTCATTTCACCCAACATTATTTTCAATACAAATTCGGGCGCATGAGCGGTTAAAAATGTTCGTTTGTATTTTTTTATTGCCGTAAAAATTTCGTTGATGGCGCAAGGGTTTGGAGCAACCGCATTAAAAATACCCTCCTTTTTCTCTTTTGCTAAAAAATAAAAAACTCGAGCTACATCGGTAATATGTATCCAGCTATAAATTTGTTTCCCAGAGGAAGGAATTCCTGCAATACTCAATTGTATTGGCTTTAAAAACTCTTTTAAAGCACCGCCTTCTTTGCCTAAAACAATACCCACTCTGGCAATTGAAACAATACAATTTAATTCTTTAAACTTCAAGGCTTCTTGTTCCCATTGCTCACAAGTACTCGATAAAAAACTTGCATCACTCTTATCTTCTTCGGTAAATATTTTATTCGCTTCTCCGTAAAATCCAATAGCGGAAGCTGATACTAAGTGAGTGGATTCAATTTGTTTTTTTTCAATGGCATTAAATAAAGTTTGTAGACTATCTACTCGACTATCAATGATTTCTTTTTTTCGATCAGTAGTCCAGCGTTTATCGGCAACTCCAGCCCCTGCTAAATTTATGATGGTACAATCTGTTATGGAAAAAGTTGAATCGATCATTTTTTCTTTGGGGTTCCAATAGATGTAATTTTTTTTGGATTCACACAAGGCTTTTTGCGTTGATAAAATGTATACTTCGTGTTGATCTTTTTTTAATAATTGACAAAGTTGTTTACCAATAAAACCTGATCCACCTGCTATTAAAAATTTCATGATAAAAAATTAAGTATTTTTGTGCAAATTACGTTGCTAATGTATTGCATGAAAAAGATATTATTGATAGTACTTATCGTTTTTACGGGCTATGTAAATTTTGCACAAAAAACAGTCTTGAGTGAAAAAATACAAATTAATTTCAGAATTGATGATTATGCTGTTATAGGGAAATATAAAAATTTGAATGCAGTATATATCAATACAAATCAAAAAGCAGCAGTTGTATTATTTAATTCAAATATGGAATTTGAAAAAAGAATAGAACTCCCTTTTATAAAAAAAGCAAATACAAATATTCATTTTGTAAACAGTAAGAATGATTTATTGGTATTTTATGAACAAAAAGCAGCTAAAAAAGTCAATTTATTCGCAAGTAAATTACAAGAAGATTCCACCTTTTCATCACCAATCGCATTGCTAGAAACGACGACTACTTTTTTGAAAGAGCAAACTGAATTTCAATTTTCTCACAGTGAGGATAAACAAAAACACTTACTATATCGGTATGCCGAAACCGCTAATCAGCGGGAATTACAAGCGATTGTTGTTAATAATGAATTAGCTATTGAAACCAATATTTCTCAAACAATTGCCCAAGATGATTTTTATTTTTTAAATGAACAAGCAATTAGTAATAATGGAACCATATATCTTACTTCCAGTAATCGAAATCCGAATAAAGGGTCAGTGGAAGAATTGAATATTTTGATAGCAACCCAAAATCAACTAGCCTTTGCTATTGTACCAACATCTTTAAATAACCATGTGGTTTCAGACTTACAATTAATAATAGACAATAAAAATAACCAACTTTATGTAAGCGGTTTTTTTTCAGACAATAAATTTTCGTCACCTAAAGGCATATTTTACTTGGCTATAGATGAAAGTCAAACGCAAAGCACAGCTCATTTCACTACATTGGCGCTTCAACTCCAAAATGGCATTACGGATTTTCGAAATTTACAAATGAGAGCCATTTCATTAAAAAAAGAAGGAGGTGTTGAGTTGATTGCTGAAAAATTTTCTCAAATCACCCGAACAATTTCATCTGGACCAGTGCTTACTTTAGGAATGAATACTATGCAAGAAATAACCAGAACGGTTCAAGAGTATAATTATGATGAGGTTATTATTTTTAATCTTAAAACAGATGGAACATTGTCTTGGAGTCAAACCTTATTAAAAGATCAACAAACTCAAGATGATGGCGGTATTTATTCATCATTTGGGTTATTAGAAAACAAGTTAGGTAAAGTTTATATTTTCAATGATATGAATACTAAAAAAAGCCGTTTAATGGCTTGTTATGCTAATAGCAATGGAGTTCTTTCAATTAAAGAAATACAAACCACTAAAGAAATAGACGATTGGAATGTAATTCCTCGTTCTACCCAACAAATTTCAGCCAATGAAGTCATATTGCCATGTATTTCAAAAAATAATTTGTGTTTTTTATTAATTGGATATTAGTTTTTTCATAATTAATTCATAGTAGAATTTCTAAAACTTATCTTTGCTACAGTTAAAAGATAAATTTGCTAAGTATATTTAAACGAAATGATATTTCTACAGCTATTGTATTGGTTGTAATGAGCTTTATAATGAGGCTTGCCTATATTTTACATCCACCGAAAGTAGAAATGATAGAGGGATTTCAGCAAGGTTTCTTTTTTCAATGGAAAGGTCTAGCTACTTTTTATACTGCTCATCCAAGTCTATATATTGGTTTATCCACCATACTTTTTATAGTATTTGCAGTTTATTTTAATTTTATCATTAACCGAGAAAAATTATTTGCACGTAAAAGTTTTATTCCAGGTATTGCATTTATGTTGTACGGCTCTTTTTTGCCAAGTCATTGCATTTTTTCGACAGTTTTTATTGCCAATATTTTTATTTTTTTAGCGTTTGCTAATGTTTTAAGTGCTTATAATCTACATGCACCACAAAAAATATTTTTCAATGCAGGCATATTTTTAGGGTTAGCCATTTTATTTTATTTTCCATGCATCCTAATGTTTATATTATTTATACTGCTCATATTAATGGTTCGTCCCTTTAAGTGGCAAGAATTTTTAGCCTATATATTTGGTGTAATTACCCCTTTTTATATTGGAGCCTTGTTTTTATTTTTACTTGGAAAGTGGAATAATTATATAAAAAACCTTGATTTTCGAATGCATTTTCCTACAAAAATCATTTCTACTCCAATTTTTAGTGCATTGTGTATTATTACGGTGATAATGTTGGTTTATGGCTTGTTTTTAGTGAATCAGTCTCAAAGTAAAAATACTACTGGAGTCCGTAAAAAGTGGAATTGCGTGGGTTTTTACTTTGTATTTGCATCCATAGTAGGGTTGTTTTCTGTAACGTTTCCGTCATTAACCTGGTTGATGGCTATAACGCCCTTTAGCATTGTATTGTCACAATCGTTACAAAACAATAAAGAAAAATTTAATACCTTTACCTTCTATTTTTTATTAATCCTGCTATTTTCCATTCAATGGATAATGCAACTAAAATACATATTATAAAATGAAATTCGGAATAGTCGTTTTTCCTGGGTCTAACTGTGATAGAGACATGGAGCATGCATTGCGCCACGATTTAGGGCAAGAAGTAATTATGTTGTGGCACAAAGACCATGATTTATCAGCTTTTACAAAAGAGGATTGCATTGTTTTGCCAGGAGGGTTCTCATATGGTGATTACTTGAGATGCGGAGCTTTAGCTCGTTTTAGCCCGATGATGGAAAGCGTAATTAAGCATGTGCAAAATGGTGGGAAAGTATTGGGAGTTTGTAATGGATTTCAGATATTATGTGAATCAGGATTATTACCAGGTGCTTTATTGATGAATGATAATCAGCAATTTATTTGCAAAAATGTATTTATTAAAAATGACAATCAAGCATCTGCTATCAATAAAGATATTACACCTCAACCATTAAAAATTCCTATTGCACATGGAGAAGGTCGTTATTTTGCTGATGCTGAAACATTGGCAAACATTGAAAAAAACAACCAAGTAATTTTTAGATATTGTGATGAAAACGGCGAAGTTGGAAATGCCACACCAAATGGTTCTACTAACCATATTGCAGGCATTTGTAATGAAGGAAGAAATGTTTTTGGCATGATGCCTCATCCAGAAAGAGCCACATCCTCTATTTTAGGAAATGAAGATGGCATGCTTTTGTTTAAAAGCTTGCTGAATAATTAAAAAACTAAAAATATGAAAAACCTACTCTTTCTTTTTTTCATGTTATTCAGTTTTGCAGTCAATGCACAACCCAATCAATCACCTGTCATATGGAAGTTTGATGTAAAAAAATCATCAGAAAATACTTATACTATTTATTCAACAGCCATTATTGAAAAAGGATGGCATGTTTTTACTACTGAACCTGGTGGTGATGGTTTGTTAATTCCAACAGCTATCAATATTGATGAAAACAAAGGAATAACGATTTCAAAACCTTTTACTTTAGACGGAAAATTTGTTACACACGACATGGAATATGTAGGAAAAGTAAATTATGTGGAAGGAATTGGACAATTTACCATTACCGTAATTTCTAAAACAGCAACTACTTTGAAAGGATTATTGAAATATCAATGTTGTAACGAAAAAATGTGTTTACCTCCTACAGACGTGCCTTTCAGTGTAGAATTAAAATAATAAAATCATGATTTTTAAAAAAATAACCTTCTTCTTCTCTCTCTTTTTACTATCCACTTTTGCATTTGCACAAGGTCAAGGCCCTAAAAAAGTAAATCTTTCAACCAATACAAAAATACTTTCTGAAACCGAAGCCCTGTTGACTATTACCGCTAAAATTTATAAAGGTTGGCATCTGTATTGTTTTAACCCTGGTGGAGATGGTATGTTGATTGCTCCTAAAGTGACTTTTGAAAAAAATGCAAATATTACCTTGGTTGGAAAAACAACAGAAAATGGGAAAAAAATAACAGAAGAAGTGGATGGGGTTGGAACCATATTTTATTTTGAAAATGAGGTAAAGTATATTCAGAAAATAAAATATAAAAAGCTTGATAAAATTAAAGCGTCTTTATTTTATCAAACATGTGATCATGAAACGTGTGAAAGAGAAACTACCGAAAATGTGGTTTTTGATATGGTAAATGCGGAAGGAAGTAAATTGGCAATAAAAGAAGACTCAACTATAAAAGTAGATACGGTTGCAGTGGCAACTACTCCTCCAATTGACACAACAGCAAAAAATACCAATGAAAATGCAGATACTACAGCTACTGCACAAATAAATACCACTGGTAAAACTACTACAGTTTATGGAGATTATGGAACACCAGTGGGTGATTGTGGTGAAGTGCAAAAAGAAGAGTTATCGATGTGGACTGCCTTTTTATATGGATTATTAGGGGGATTGGCTGCCTTGTTTTTCCCATGTACATTGCCTATGATTCCTATGACGATAAGCTTTTTTTTAAAAGGATCTGGAGATAAAAAGAAAGGAGTTCAACGTGGAATCATGTATGGCTTCTTTATCTTTTTAGTTTATTTCTTGTTGAGTTTACCATTTTTGTTTTTAGGATGGGGTGGAAATGCATTGAATTCATTCTCTACAAATGTGTGGGTAAATTTAGTATTCTTTGTCATTTTTATCATCTTTGCATTTTCATTATTTGGCTATTATGATATCAGTTTACCTTCCTCGGTTTCGAGTAAAATAGATGCAAAAAGTAACATCAGCAGCGCGGGTGGAATTTTCTTTATGGCATTAACCTTGGCTATTGTTTCTTTCTCTTGCACGGGTCCCATTTTAGGTTTGGTATTAGGAAATATTAGCAATTCAAAATTAATTACGCCTGCCATGTCTGGTTTTGGAATTGGCTTAGGAGTACCTTTTGCTTTGTTTGCCATGTTCCCTAACTTATTGAAAGCCTTGCCAAAATCTGGGGGTTGGTTAACCGTGTTAAAAGTAGTTTTTGGTTTTATTGAATTAGCATTTGCATTGAAATTTTTATCAAATGCCGATTTAGTGAAACAATGGGGTTTCTTAAAACGTGAATTATTTATTGGTTTATGGATCATTGTGTTAATATTATTAGCCTTATATCTTTTAGGGAAATTAAAATTCAAAGAAGACCCAACCTTTAAAAGTACTGCTATAATGAAAGGATTGGCTATTTTTTCAATTGTTTTTGCTGGCTATTTATCATTAGATTTTTTGGGTAAAGATATTAGTTTGGTAAGTGGTTTTCCTCCTCCAAAATTTTATAGTTTTTTCCATAAAGAAGAAAAATTACAAAAAGGAAGCACTGCGCGTGTACACAATTTAAAAGGTATAAATGTTTATTTATATTTAGAAGATGCGATTGCAGAAGGTAAAAAACAAAATAAACCAGTTATGATTGATTTTACTGGTTGGGCATGTGTAAACTGTCGTAAAATGGAAGAAAATATTTGGACAAAATCATCTGTTAATAAGCTTTTGAGCGACCAATACATCATAGCATCATTGTATGTTGATGAACAAATTGAATTGCCTAAAAACGAACAATTTGCATCTCCATTTTTAGATAAAAAATTTGCAACAACCGTTGGAGACAAATGGTTTGATTTATCGTTGCGTCATTTTAAATCGGCCACACAACCTTTTTATGCCTTAATAGATCCTGTAAACAACAGAATTTTAAATACACCAAGAGGTTTTACACCAAATGAAAGCGACTACACTAAATTTTTAGAATGTGGCTTGACTAATTACAAGAATTTGAGATAGTTTTTAAAACCTTAAACTTAAATTTTCTTCAGAATAATTTTCCTTCTATTTCAATTGGAATATAGTCAATAAAATAAATAGTATATTAGCGTCAATGAAATCCATCGAACGTTTTTTATTGTCTAAAAATTTTCCAATCATCTTTTTTTTAGTGAGTTGGATTTTTATATTTGCTATATACTTTCCTGGCTATAAAGCCATGTTAATAGATGATGGAATTTCGGGATTGTGGGAATTTAAAAAATGGGGTTTCAACGGATATTTGAACTCCTATGGCATGAAAAGTTTTTATTATAGCTACTTTGGTTTTTTAGCTATCGTATACTTTTTATTCGGTACCAATCCCTTGGGGTGGTTTATCGTTTTTAGTTTTTTACATGCTTTAAATACCACGTTTATTTTTAAAGCATTTCAAAAGTTGTATACAGCTTTTGCTTTACAAAATGGATTATGGATTGCATTGCTAGGTTCTATTTTGTTTTTAGTTTCGCCCTATCAATCAGAAAATGTGATATGGGCTGCAACGTCTCATTATTCGCTGACCCTTTTTGTATTATTATTTGGCATTCATTGGATTTGCGATTTTATGAATAATGGAGCTAGTATAAAATCAATCGCAATTTTTCATTCCTTATTTATTTTTTCTTTATTGACTTTAGAAATTTCTTTTTTCTTTCCTGTCATTTTCTTTCTATTGTTTTTGATCATTTTAGTTCAACAAAGCAATACATCACAAGCAATTCCTTATTTATTGAAAATTGCCATGCTGCAAATATTCTTTATTGGTATTTATCTATTTTTTTATCATTCATCATATGGTCATTGGATCCCCAATAGATATGATGAACCACATTCTTTAAGTATAGCTAAACTCACGACTACGCTGGCTCAACAAACTGTGAAATTATTTTCATTTATTCATTTTTCAGAATATAAAACGCGTGAAATCGTTTATGAATTTTGTGTGCAGTGGAAAAAAACCAGCATCATTTTAGGAACTATTTTGTTGCCAATTTCTTTCTTTGTTTTTAAAAAAGACAAATCAAAAATGTGGTTGTTTTTCTTTTTTATTATTTCAGGAATCATACTTTTATATCCTTTTTTAGAGAGCTATTTTATGTATTTGTTCAGAATCGAAAACGACAGATATCTTTATTTTGGAAGTGTATTTTTTTTACAAGCATTCGTTTTTGTATTGTTTTATTTTAAACCCATCTTTCGAATACCAATTGTATTACTATATATAGCCGCATTTGTTTATTTTATTTTTCCTACGGTAAAAGCAAGACGAACAAGCGCTAAGCTCTATTATAATTATATTCAAAAATTTCCGGAAGTTAAAGGAGGTAAATTGTTTTTGCTAAACGTCCCTAATTATTGTGCTGATGTTTATGAATTTAGATCTAAGTCAAGATTGCCTATTTCAATAGAAGCAGAATATGGAATGGATATATCAAAAAAAATTATTCAAGTTGCCTCTTATAGCTCGGTTTCTGAAAAAGATAGTTTTGAAGTAAATAGAATCAATGACACCACACTTTTTGTGAAAACTAAAACAAACGGTACTTGGTGGATGAACGAAAGTATTGGTTTGACGAATTATGAAAATGAATTTTATCGATTAGAAAAAGATGAATGGGGTGGTTATACTTTATTTTTTAAAAAACAATTGAATACTGAAGATAAAATTTATTACTATTCAAACGGACGATATATACTCGTTCATTAATCTACAAATAGAGATTGATAAACGCATTCATAACTATTTTCGATAAGAACAATTACATTTGTATAACTTTTAAAATACTAAATGAAGAATCTACTACTTTTATGTGTTATGTTGTTATCATTGAACACATTTGCACAACAAGGAAATTTATCAGGTGATCTTATGATGTCGATGAATTTTTTTCAACGAGACACCAACATTAAAGCTTCAGGAAATCCTTTATATGATAATCTTTTAAGTGGCGGGGAAGGTTGGTTAGGATTGCGTTACAGTGGAAATGGATTTACAGGAACCGTTCGTTTTGATGGGTTTAATAATTCTAATCTTCAAAAACCAACGTCTGCATTAACAGCTGCTGGTATTGGAATGTTTAGTTTAAGTAAAGAATATAAAAATATGACCATTACTGCTGGACATATTTATGATCAAATTGGTAGTGGAATTATTTTTAGAGCCTATGAAGACAGAGGTTTATTGATCGATAATGCGCTTTTTGGATTGCATGTAAAATATAAAATCAATAATAACTTTACTGTAAAGGGGTTTACAGGACAAACAAAAAATTTATTTGAACGATATAACCCTGTGATAAAAGGAACAAATCTAGAAGGTGATTTTGATTTAGGAAAAAAAGCACATGTAACTCCTGGTATTGGAATCGTAAATAGGACCATGGATCAAGCCAGCATGGATTATGTGGTTACTTCCATTAATACTTATCCATTGGCTGAACGATATACACCAACTTATAATAATTTTGCCACAACTTTTTATAACACTTTAAATGTTGGTGATTTCAGCTGGTATGTAGAAGGCGCATTAAAGTCGAAAGAAGCAACTCCTTACGGAAATAAATTAAAAAATTTAAAAGGCAATGTAGTGTATACTACTTTAGGTTATGCAAAAGCAAAATGGGGCTTAAATGCTTCTTTTAAAAGAACTGAAAATTTTGAATTAAGAACTTCACCCAAAGAAATATTATTACAAGGAATGTATAATTGGCAACCCATTATAGCCCAAATAAGACCTCAACGTTTAATAGCTCGTTATACTCCTCCATCTCAGTTTTCAGAAGTAGGTGGTGCTTTAAATGGACTGTTTACACCCAATGAAAATATGACTTTTAGTATGTCTTATACCAAAATAAATTCGTTAGATACCGGTGCCACCTTGTTTAGAGAATTTTTTGCAGAAGCAGAAATTAGAAGTTTGAAAAATTTTATAATTCATTTTGGAGCACAATATATGTTATACAATCAATTTGTCTATCAACAAAAAGTGAGTAAAGAATTATATCCTGATGTAAATGCCTTAACTCCTTTTGTAGAAATTATTTATAAAATTAACAACAAGAAATCATTGCGTACTGAGCTACAATACATGCATACTAAACAAGATTATGGTTCATGGGCTTTTGCATTATTAGAATTTAATATTGCCCCTAAATGGAGCTTTGCCTTATCGGATATGTATAATATTGCTCCTAATAAAGTGCATGTAAAAAAAGCACTTCATTATCCAAATGTATTTTTAGCACGCTCTGTAGGGCCCCATCGTTTTACAGCACAATATGTAAAACAAGTAGATGGAATTAACTGCACAGGAGGTGTTTGTAGATATGAGCCTGCTTTCAGTGGTTTTAAATTAGGAATTATTTCAACTTTTTAAATTTATAGTATAATGAAAAATATATTTTTAGTAATCACTACAATTTCAATGTTGGGCATTGCTTGTGTGAAAGAACAAACTCCAGCAGGCTTAGTTTTAGGAGAAACCGTCGCTTTTACAGATAGCACTTATACAATTAGCAATTTACCAACGCCTCAAGCCAGTGTAATTTTTATAGAAGAAGCTACTGGTGTGCATTGTGTAAACTGTCCTGCCGGTGCTACAGAATTAAAGAATTTAAAAAATGCAAACCCAAATCGAATCCTCTCCACGGCTGTATATTCTCCATTTTTAAATCAGTTTGAACCGCCTTCAAAATATGATTTTAATAGTCAAGATGCATTTGATTTAGTAATGTTTTTAGGTAATGGGGATCCTTCTAAGCCCGCAGCCGCTATTAATAGAATTAGTTCTACCAATAATCAAGCCAATACCGGTAATGCTTTTTTTTATAACAGAGAAGAATGGTCAGGTGTTATTCAATCATTGATAAACAAATCAACTCCTGTTAATATAGATTTGACAGCCCAAAAAGATACAACTACTTATACTATCAATACTAAAATAGTTTTTACTGAAAACTATTTTGAGCCTTTAGCTATTTCTTTATTTTTAATAGAAGATGATGTTGAAGATTTACAAGACTCTAATACTGGAGAAATTGAAAACTACATTCACAATCATATTTTAAGAAAAATAATTACACCACTAGCAGGAACTCCTTTTCTTACAGATGTTCCATCTATCACAAAAGGAACTGTTTTACAACGAAAATTTTATAATATCAGATTACCAAAAACGATAGTAGATAATAAAAATTGTCATGTAATATGTGTGGTTAATAAAATTGGTGCTAGCAGAGAAGTGTTGCATGCTGCTGAAATTCATTTACCTTCATGATAATAAAATAATATGTTATTGACTCAATAAAAATCTAGTTACTACTTTTTGAAGTTCTCTCCACAAAATAAGCCTAGTAATAGAAGCACTCAATAGTTCATTATCACGAGAAATTGTTTTTACTTTAGCTTCATCTACATCCACTCTGTAAAGTATTTCCATTAATGAGATTCCCTTTTTTAACAGTGCTTCAATTTGTGGTTGAATTTGTGAAAATAATTCCTCATAAATTGTTTCTACATTTCCGGAAAAACTAAATTCAATTCCATATTGAGCCAAGTCTTTTTGAGTTTGTGCTGCACAATCCAATATTAATTTTGGTTTATCAAACCAAGGTTTTAAATCTATTTCAGTTAATTTCGGAATACTTTCCATACTAGTAAAGATACCGATTGTCCATTATTTTATTATAACAAATCATTTTAAGTGTCTTTATAGCAAAATACTTATATTTGATGTTCAATATGAATACTATTTTATGAAAAAAATAATCTTATTTCTTGCGGCATTGTTAAGTTTTTCATTTGCAAATGCTCAATATGAAAATACAAAAATAGAAGTTGGACAGCCAGCTCCAGAATTAGAATTTCCAAATCCAAAAGGGGAAACATTGAAATTAACAGAAATTAATAACAAACGAGTGATCCTTTTAGATTTTTGGGCTAGTTGGTGTGGTCCATGCAGAATGGCCAATCCAGATTTAGTAAAATTTTATAAAAAATACAGTACAAAAAAATATAAAAAAGCTAAAAAAGGTTTCACAATCGTAAGTGTTTCTTTGGATAAAACAAAAGAACCTTGGATGCAAGCAATCGAAAAAGATGGTTTAATTTGGCCTTTTCACATGAGTGATTTAGGCGGTTGGCAAAGCAAAGCAGCCGCTATTTATGGGGTAATGTTTGTACCTCAAGCATTTTTAATTGATGCGAATGGAGTGGTTATTGGGAAATATAATCGTGCCGAAGATTGTGTAAAAGACTTAGAAAAATTAATGAGTAAATAAATGGATGCAGACGATTCGCACAAATTAATAATTATTACTGCTCCTTCTGGTTCAGGAAAATCTACCATTGTCAATTTTTTATTAAAGCATTTTTCAAATTTAAAATTTAGTGTAAGTGCTTGCACACGATTGCCACGTCTAGGTGAGGTTAATGGTGTCAATTATCATTTTATTTCTGCTCAAGATTTTGAAATGAAAATTAGAGAAGAAGCATTTGCCGAATATGAAATGGTTTATCCTGGGAAATATTATGGCACCTTGAAATCAGAACTACTGTCTATTTGGAATCAAGAAAAATACCCTTTAGTGGATATTGATGTACAAGGAGCAATGCGATTAAAAAAATACTATCAAGAAAATGCATTGACTATCTTTATCAAAGCACCATCCATTGAAGAGTTAGAAAATAGATTGCGAAAAAGAGGCACAGAAACCGAAGAGTCTTTAAAAGAAAGAATTTCTAAAGCTACAGAAGAATTAAGTTTTGCCAATCATTTTGATCATATCATTGTTAATGACAACTTAGATTTGGCTTGTGAGCAAACCCAACAATTGATCACTTCATTTATTCAAAAATAGTTTTTATTTTTATACCAACATTTACATTATGTTATCTACGATATTATATATTATCATTACACTAATACTAATTGGTTTTTTTTCGGGTGTTGAAATTGCATTTGTCTCCACTAATAAATTAAACATTGAATTAAAAAGAAAACAAGGTTCTTATGCAGGTAAGGTGCTTTCTAAATTCATGGAAAATCCTGCTACGTTTATTGGTACAAGTTTAGTAGGCATTAATATTTGCTTGGTAGTTTATGGTTTGTTGATGACTGAGTTAACCGATGTAATGTTTAATACGGTTGGATTACCTCATAATGAATATTTGCGCTTGTTTTTAGATACAATAATTGCCACTATTGTGGTTTTGTTTTTAGCTGAGTTTATACCCAAAGCTATATTTCGTTCGAAACCAGAATCTATCCTTTCCTTTTTAACATTGCCTATTCAGTTTTTTTATTATTTATTATATCCAATTGCACAATTGTTTGTTCGTATTTCTGAATTTATTTTGAGGTACTTATTTGGAGTTCGAATAAATGAAGAAAAAACAATTTTTAGTCGTGTTGATTTAGAGCATTTTGTGAAACAAATGCGCACCGGTCATGATATCGATAATGAAGATGATAGTAATTCTGAATTATTTGAAAATGCACTATCGCTTTCAAAGGTGAAAATTAGAGAATGTCTGATTCCAAGAAATGAAATAGAAGCCGTGTCAATTAATACCTCTGTTGAAGAAGTAAAAAATATTTTCATTGAAACAAAACGCTCTAAATTAATTGTATACGAAGATAACATTGACAATGTAGTTGGTTACTTGCACAGCATTGACGCGTTAAAAAAACCAAAAGATATCAAGTCTGTTATGCACAGCATTCCTATGGTGCCAGAGACAATGATTACAGTAGATTTATTAAATCAATTTACAAAAGAAAGAAAAAGTATTGCTTGGGTTGTTGATGAATTTGGAGGAACGGCCGGCATCGTAACCATGGAAGATATATTAGAAGAAATTTTTGGAGAAATTCATGATGAATATGACGAAGAAGAATATATTGAAAAACAATTGTCATCAAATGAATACATTTTTTCTGGCCGCTTAGAAATAGATTATTTAAATGAAAAGTATCATTTTGATTTGCCTGTTGAGGATGCAGAAACTTTATCAGGTTTTATTATAGAAAATCACGAATCCATTCCAAAACAAAAGGAGCGAATTATTGTAGGTAATTATGAATTTGTAATGTTACACGTTTCTGACACAAGAATTGAAACCGTAAAAGTGAAAAGTTTACACGGAAAAAAATAAGCTCGAAATGAAAGCAATGATATTAGCTGCCGGATTAGGCACTCGTTTAAAACCCTTCACAGACAGTCATCCTAAAGCATTAGCTGAAGTGAACAACAAACCTATTTTATTGCGCAATATTGACTACTTACGAAGTTTTGGTATTGATGAAATTATTATCAATGTACATCATTTTGCAAATCAGATTATTGATTTTATTCAAGAAAATAAAATTCCAAATATTTTAATTTCAGATGAAACGGATGTGGTTTTAGAAACAGGTGGAGGCCTTAAAAAGGCATCCTACTTATTGGAAGACAGTAATCCATTTGTGTTGATGAATGTTGATATTTTAACTGATTTGGATTTAGGTAAAATGATTTTATCTCATAAAGAAAATAATCCAATAGCCACATTAGGAGTTAGCAAACGTGAAAGTTCAAGATGTTTTTTATTTAATGAAAAAAATGAATTGTGTGGGTGGAGAAATAAAAACACAAACGAAGAAAAAATCAGTCAAAAAGAAATGAACTATACTGAATTTGCTTTTAGTGGAATACATATCATCCATCCTGCTATTTTTAAATTAATGAAACAAGAAGGTAAGTTTTCAATGGTAGATGTTTATTTAGAATTAGCGAAAACAGAAAAAATAATTGGTTATGATCATACTGGTTCTCATTTAATAGATGTTGGCAAACCAGAAAGTATCATAAAAGCTGAAACTATTTTTAAGTAGCAATAATTTAATTTCGCTTTGTGACAAAAGAAGAATTCTCCATCGTACAGCCATCGTTGCCCAGCAAGCCAGGCATATACAAATATTTTGATGCTACCGACAAAATTATTTATGTTGGCAAGGCTAAAAATTTGCGCAAACGGGTAGTTTCTTATTTCAATAAAATTTCAGATTATTATAAAACAAAAAAACTTGTTTCTGAAATAAAACGAATAGAGTTTACCATCGTTGATAGTGAACAAGATGCATTATTATTAGAAAATTCACTTATTAAACAATACCAGCCAAAATACAATTTGGTTTTAAAAGATGATAGAAGCTATCCTCATATTGTTATTAAAAATGAACCTTTTCCAAGAATTTTTATTACTCGTAAAATGATTAAAGATGGATCTCAATATTTAGGTCCGTATACGAATGTGGCTCAAGTTTATTCTTTATTAAATTTGATAAAACAAACGATTCCGTTGAGAACATGCTCTTTAAATCTGAATCCAAAAAATATTGAAAAGGGAAAATTTAAAGAATGTTTAGAATATCATTTGGGAAATTGTAAAGCACCATGTGTTGCCTTTCAAAGTAAAGAAGAGTATGATGAGCAAGTGCAACTAGTCAAAGATATTTTGAAAGGAAAGTTGGGCGATATTATAAAAAATTATAAAAAAGAAATGATGGAAAAGGCTTCAAATTTAGAATTTGAAAAAGCTGAAATCATCAAGAAAAAAATTGAATATCTACAAACCTATCAAAGTAAATCCATCATTGTAAATACTAAAATAGATAATGTAGATATATGCTCTGTTGTTTCAAATGAAAAATATGCTGCTGTCAATTTTATGATCATAGTTCAAGGAACGATTATTCATACCCATTCTGTTACTATTACTAAAACGTTGCAAGAATCTGATGAAGAAATTTTAGTGCCTATTTTATATCAACTCCGCGAAAAATACAAGAGTACTTCAAAAGAAATCATTGTTCCATTTAAAATTTCAATTGATGATGAATTAATATTCACCGTACCCAAAGGTGGCGACAAAAAGAAATTATTAGAATTGTCTTTGCAAAATGCAGAATATATGATGCAAGAGCATAAACGAAAACTAACCCTCAACCTTTCAGAAAACACCACTGAACAAAACAACGCTTTATTAGAGCAATTAAAAATAGATTTACATTTAACCGAAATTCCAGACCATATTGAATGTTTTGATAATTCAAATTTCCAAGGAAGTTATCCTGTTGCTGCCATGGTTTGTTTCAAAGATGGAGTGCCCTTCAAAAAAGAATATAGACATTTTCATATTAAAACAGTAGAGGGTATTAATGACTTTGCGAGCATGAAAGAAATCGTTTACCGTCGCTATAAACGAGTGCTAGATGAAGGTAAACCTCTTCCTAAATTAATTATTATTGATGGAGGTAAAGGACAACTTAGTTCTGCATTAGAGTCTATTCATGAATTAGGATTGCTTGGCAAAATAACTGTGGTAGGCTTAGCTAAAAATATTGAAGAAATATTTTACCCAGGAGACTCCGAATCTCTGAAGTTGCCTTATCAAAGTGCAACATTAAATTTAATTAAACGCATACGAGATGAAGTGCATCGATTTGGTATTACCTTTCATCGATCTACTCGAAGCAAAGGAATAATAAAAAATGAGCTCGAAAAAATTAATGGAATCGGTGAAAAAACTGCCAATGATTTGCTGAAACATTTTAGGTCGGTAATAAAAGTAAAAAATGCCACCGAAAAAGAATTAGAAAAAATTGTTGGGTTGTCAAAGGCACGTATTATTAAGCAATATTTTAATAACTAAAAATTCATTTGAATAATCCCTAAGTTGCATACTCCCATTTACAATTATTATATTTGCGCACAATGAAAAAAATAATACTGTTTGTAGCTTTCCTTTTTTCGGCTATTTTTTGCTTTTCACAGATTGATAGTTTAGATATTAAAATTGGACAAATGATCATGGTGGGAATGTCGGGTCAATCGGCAAAGAAAAATTCTGCTATTATTAAAGATATAAAAAAAGGGATCGTTGGTGGCGTACTATTATTTGAATACAATATTAATCCTAAGAATAGTCAAGAAAATTTATTGGAGTTGACGAATGATTTGCAAGAGGCCGCTCAAATCCCATTATTTATTTCCATTGATCAAGAAGGTGGGCAAGTGAATCGTTTAAAAATGAAATATGGTTTTCCATCAATGCCTTCAGCTCAAATTGTAGGGCAAAAAAATGATTCAGCTTATAGCCATAAAATAGGAAATACGATTGCAAATTCATTGTCTACATGTGGCATTAATTTAAATTTTGCTCCTGATGTAGATATTTTAAATCCGAATTGTCCTGTTTTAGGAAAACGAAATAGATGCTACTCTTCAAATGTAAAAACGATTGTGCAATGTGCTGAAATTATGATTGAAGAACATAAAAAATTAAATATAAAAACAGCATTAAAACATTTTCCCGGACATGGGAGTAGCACTACAGATTCTCATTTGGGTTTGGTGGATGTTTCTAAAACATGGAGTGTTGAAGAGTTGTTTCCATATAAATATTTAATAGATACTGGAAAGGTTGATATGATTATGACGGCCCACATTATTAATAAAAAACTAGATGATAGTGGATTGCCTGCAACTTTGTCGAAAAAAATAGTAACGGGTCTTTTGCGTAAACAATTCCACTATGATGGCATCGTGATTTCGGACGATATGCAAATGCATGCTATCAGCAAGTATTATGGTTTAGCACAAAGTTTGAAACTAGCTATCAACGCTGGGGTTGACATTGTAATTTTTAGCAATAATATTGAAGGTTCTAAAGATTATACACCTGAAAATATTCATGCTACATTTAAAAAATTAGTTTTAGACAGGGATATTCCTTTGTCAAGAGTAGATGAGAGCTATAATCGAATCATGAATTTGAAAAAAAGTAGATAATTTCTATTTTTGAAATAGTTTCTTGCCTATTTGAACGAACTTTATTTCAATAAAATAGTAACAAATTGTTGCTAACAGAATTGTGGTAATGATTGTAAAGGCTAGCATCGTCCAATAAATGATATAATCATTTCCGAAAATAGATTTCCATTTTTCCCAATGTTCCATAACATAAACAACTACAATCCAATGCATTAAATAAATGCTGTACGATATTTTGCCTAAAAACAACAACGGTTTTAATTGAAGTATTTTTTGAGTATATTGATTATTAATAATGAACAATAAAATAATAAATGAAGCTATTCCTGTAATATGAAATATATCAATTCCCCAAAAACCAAGTACAGCATAAAATTTACTCCCTAATGTATGAATTCTATCAATATGCCTTATTGAATACATGGCAAATACGATTAGAAAAAGTAACCATCTATAAGGGTAAATTTTTGATTTTTTAAAATCAAATGATTGTATTTGAGGATAAAAATAAGCCAATAAAATTCCTAAGCAAAAATGCATGGTAAACATTGATAAATGTCCTGCACCAATATATAATGTCATTGGTATTAATGCATAAATGTAATTAATATTTTTTCTTGCAGCTATTATAAAAAATGGGAGTAATAGAGAAACTACCATTTCTACTCCTAAAGTCCATCCTGGAATATAAAAATCATGTTTAGATTTAACCAAATATAATTCTTGCCATAGTTGTTGTGAATTAATATAAAAAATATCTTTAATCGTATTCAATCCTAAATCGTGCCTGTGATAATAAAAATACATCATCAGAACTGTAACAAAAAACGCAGGATATATTCTAAAAAATCGTTTTATTACATACTCTTTAATATCAATTTCTTTAGCTGTTTGAAAATATTTATACGATAAAACAAATCCACTTAAAACAAAAAAGAATGAGACAGCATCGCCACCATTAAAAAACATTTCAGCAATTTTTGTACTTAATTTATCTGCCCAACGCCATCCTATATAATGATAAACAACTACCATCATAGCCGCTATTCCTCTTACAGAATCTAAATAATCAATTCGATTTGATTTGTTCATTTTTTAATATTTAATAAATTCTTGTGATGTGTTTCCAACTGTTAAAAAATAAATTCCTTTTTTAAAATTTTGAACATTGATTTTTATTTTTTCTACATTATTTTCATTCTGCATAAAAAGTATTTTACCCGTAATGTCATGTATTGAAATATCTATTATTCTGAACGAACTGTATGGTATTTTTATTTCTAAAATATCGGAAACTGGATTTGGGAAAACGTAAAAGGGTATTTTATTCGAACTGTATAAAGCGCAATTATCTAATTTATTAAATAACCAATTTGGATATTCTGTAGATACCGTTTTTTGCATTTTTTCTGTTTGCTTTTGTGTGAAAAAATACATTGAATTATCATCTACATAATCCATAAAATTCATAAACATATTGGATGTTCCACAAGAGTTTTGGGGATAGAATGGTTTATTATAATAAGCGTGTTCTTGAAAAGGAGTATCTTCAATTCCATCATCTGTATTGCAATCATTGTCATCTTTCCATGTATGATACAATCCTAAATAATGACCCATTTCATGTACCAAAATTCTGCCTAAATTAAAATGTGTATTTGTATTGATTCCAATGTATTTTGGATGTACAACAATTCCATTTACCTGCTTGGTTTTTGCCCAAGGATAAATTCCATAACCTGCTATGTATTTTCCTGTATTAGTAATGTAAATATTACAAAAGCTATCTGTATTCCAAGCATCATCTCCTCCGTTATTGCTAAAAAATACATCGCTGTCTTTTATTCCTATTTCATTTACAAATGTTTGTTTTCGAATAATTCCATTGGGTACAATACAAAATGTAATATTAGCATTTCCAATTCGTTTTTTAAATTCATTGGGCACATTTTGTATATCATTATTGGTTGCATTAAAACAATTATTTAATTCATCCAACTGTTCAAATATTTTTTCGTCTGTTATATTTTCATCATAAGTGTACCACAAAACATGTATAACTGTTGGAATGATAATTTGTGAAGCTCTGTATTTTTCGTGAAATTCTTTATTAGAAGAATATATTTCCTGTTGACTAATTGCAATATTGTTTTCATTCTTACATTTTTGCGTTTCTATTACTTGACATTTTAGAGAAAATGAAATAGCAGTGAACAGTAGCGTATATATCGTTTTCATCATTTTATTAATGTAATGTCTCCTTTTTGTGTAGTCGATATTTTTTGTCCATTGACTCGATATGAATACGTTAATAAATAAACATAATTTCCTATTTCACATTCAACCGATTTATATTTTCCATCCCAACCAAAAACAGCGTTGTCTGTTTTAAAAACAGTATTTCCAAATCGATTCATAATGATATATTGCATTTCTTCAATAGGAAATCCACAATTAAAAAGTGGTTTTATTTCATCATTCAATCCATCATTATTGGGTGAAAATGCAGTAGGCACAAATGCAATACAACTGCACTCTTCTTCCTCAATATTAAATGTATAAGTAAAATTAGAGCAACTATTGTTCACTTGAAGTGTATAAACTCCTGCTTTATTAACCATTAAATTTTTTGTAGTCGTACCATCATTCCATAAATAATCGCCTGTAATTGGACTTTCTAATTTTATAGATTTTCGTTTGCACATTTTTTTAGTATAGTTTGTAGGTATATTTTTTGTATCAATTACTATTGTGCTATCCGACAATATGCATCCATCAATTGTTACATTTACAAAATACTTACCTTCTTGAGTAAAAGTTTCTACACTGTCTGTGTTTCCTGTACTCCAATTATATTTAGCATCTAAAAAATGAGCATTAAATGTTTTAGCAATGCCATTACACAAATAAATTGTATCGGGCAAAGGGTCAAATTCATACACCCCTACATCGTCTATAAACAAATAAGAACTAAATGGATAACTGGAGCTTTCTTTTTTATATCCAGTATTTAATGAGTTTTTAAAATTACCTATTGTAATATATTGTTCGTTACCAACTGCTTTATAACAACCGCTCACTTTTGTCCAACCTAAGGTATCATCTATAAATGAACCGGCATAATTAATTTGTGGATTGATATTGGTGATGTTGAAAATTGTATTTTGTTCATCAACTTTTTTTTCTGTAAAAGCCAATCCTACTTGATTAATAAAACAATTATTCCATCCATTTACATATCGTGGATTTACATAAAATCTTGTATAATAAATACAATTAGATTTTAATTTTGTTTTTAATTTTGTTTCAGGGTATTCAAATGGATCGCTCGTCAAAATACCAAAACAAATAATGCCAATAAAAGACTTGCCTGTTTTAGCATATTGATATGAAATAAATGGTTGGAAAATATTAGGTATTAACACGGATGGATTTGTAGCACATTCATTATACAAATCTGGAGTACCATTACTTCCAGAAAACCATCCATTTGCTTTATTTATCTGTCCGCCATCACTTGGACAATCTGATATTTCTTCAAAACTTCCATTTGATACTAAATTTATTTGCGCATGCAAATAAGTAGTATTTAAAAGTATAATTATGGATAAAAAATAGTTCATAAAATAAAATAGCACGTTAGCCTAAATTTACTAACGTGCTATTGAGGATTTTATTTTAATTATTTACTTGTATTTTTCCTGTAAATGATTTTTTGTTATCAGTTGTTAAAGTTACCACATATAATCCATTCGTATAATCAGTTGTCGAAAACTGATTTTTTGAAACAGTATTATATTCTTTTACCAAACGACCATCTAGTGAAAATACTTTTATATTGTTTTGTTTTGATAAATCCATATTATTCAAAATAAATCCGTTGGGCAAGTTAGAGATAGTGATGCCATTTTTAACAAAATCACTTTGTTTGCAACCAGAGCCATTAGGGCAAATAAAGAATGTTTTATCTACTACATTCCAATTTCCTCCACAAGATGAATTAATATTTACCATTTGAATAGTGTATGATTGCAATGGAATAAATGTCCATGTTAGAAATATTTAAAAAGTAAATAATTTTTCTTACTAATATTATCGACTTCGTTAAAGAAGTTGCACCTTTGCACTTTAATAAAATAATATGAGCGATTTATATAATCAACGAGGCGTTTCATCACAAAAAGAAGATGTACATGAAGCCATAAAAAATTTAGACAAAGGTCTATTTGAAAATTCTTTTTGTAAGATTTTACCTGATTATATTGCTCATGATGAAAATGCATGTTGTATTATGCATGCCGATACAGCAGGTACAAAATCTATTTTAGCATATCTTTATTGGAAAGAAACCGGCGATTTGTCGGTATGGAAAGGCATTGCCCAAGATGCTATGGTGATGAATATTGATGACATGATTTGTTCTGGTGCTACCAATCATTTTATTTTATCATCTACCATAGCAAGAAATAAAAATTTAATCACTAAAGAGGTTCTATCTGCAGTTATTCAAGGTTGTGATCAACTGATTAAAGAATGGAAAAATTTCGGAATTGAAATACACAGCGCGGGTGGTGAAACAGCTGATGTTGGAGACTTGGTAAAAACAATTGATGTAGGTTATACCGCTTTTGCTCGCTTTGATAGAAAAAATATTATTACGATAAATCCACAGCCAGGGGATGTAATTGTTGGTTTGGCAAGTTATGGTCAGGCAACTTATGAAACTGAATATAATAGTGGCATAGGATGTAATGGTTTAACAAGTGCTAGACATGATATTTTAGATAAAAGTTATATGACTCGTTTTCCTGAAAGTTATGACAACTCATTGCCTGAGCATGTTTGTTACATAGGAAAACATAAATTAACTGACTCTTTCGAAAATGGATTAACTGTCGGTAAGATGCTATTGTCTCCTACTAGGACTTTTGCGCCTGTAATTAAACAAGTGGTTGATCATTTTGGTCCAGCTATTAGAGGGATTGTACATAATACGGGTGGTGGTCAAACAAAGTGCATGAAATACATCCCAGGTAAAGTGCGAATCGTAAAAGATAATTTATTGCCCATTCCTAAAATCTTCCATTTAATGCAAGAAGCATCAGGTATCAGTTTGCAAGAAATGTATCAGGTCTTTAATATGGGAACCCGCTTAGAAATTTATACAGACGAAAAAGCAGCCCAAGAAATTATTGCTATTTCAAATAGTTTTAATATTGAAGCTCAAATTATTGGTAAAGTAGAGGCTTCCGATAAAAAAGAGTTAGTAATAAAGCACGATGATGTGGAGATTGTATATTAAAATTTTCTTATCAACTAAATTTATAATCAATCAGTAATTATTTATTTCTCTTACTAACTATTGTTTTAATTCCAAAGTCTATATCAATAAAATAAACATTAATGAAGAAACTATTAATTTTTGTTGCAACTTTTATGGTAGCACCAGCTCAAGCTCAAATTTCCAATACTTTTTACGGCTTAGCTAGAAAAAATACCCCTAATAGTGAAATATTTTTAGCAACCATGAATCCCTCAACAGGTACTGTAACAAACATAAGCCCTACTTCGTTGTCTCCTATAGTAAATCTAACCGGTGCTGCCTTGGATCCATACAATAACAACTATCATTTTGTAGGATACAATCAAATGAAAACGATTAATTTATCAACAGGCTTAGAAACCAATTCGGTAGTTATTAATAATCCAATTGCTAATAGCTATTTTGATAATTTTCGTTTTAATAATTCAGATAGTACTTTGTATGGTCTAGCAAGAAGATACATTTACGATTCGGTAACTATGACGGGTTATGGCGAAGTTTATTTATCTACTATTAATACAAGCACTGGAACGATTACTCAAATTTCTCCCAATTCAATTGGGCAAGGTTTTGCTTTAGCGGGGAGCGCTATAGATCCTTATCAAAAAATATTTTATTATTCAACAGGAGCTAATTTAGTAGGGGTTGATATGTATACGGGGTTAGTCTATTCAAATCCTCCAATTTCAATTCTTGGTGGTGGGAATTATTTTGACAATTTTACTTATAGTTGTGTTGATACCGCTTTATATGGATTAATTCGTACAAACTATTTTTCTTATGAGTATGATTCTTTAATTATGGATACCATTAAAACATTAGATTCAACAGCGATTCATTTAGGAAGAATAAATCCTTCTACTGGTGTGGTAACAAAAATATCTCCAACAAAATTAGATCAAGGTGGCTATACCCTTAATGCTGGATCCACAATTGATCCTTCTACCATGACTTATTATTATAATAATGGATATCAATTAGTTGGAGTTTCGCTTGTAACTGGACTAAAAGTGAGTCAACAAACAATCAATAATACCAATGGTCAGTTTTTTGAATTGATGCGAATACAATCTAATTGTTATGAAGCATATAAACCAATTCGCCAAAATTCGCCCGCTTCTGTTTCATCTTCATTGAAACAAAACAACATTCTCATTTTTCCAAACCCAACCAATGGCATGATTGAATTAAAAAATAACAATACGATTGTAAAAGTCGAAATTTTTGATGTGGTTGGTAAATTATGCTTAACCCACAATATTCAATCAACTGATCAAAAAATTGATGTTTCAAACTTACAACCCGGAAATTATTTTTTGAAAGCCTACTCAAAAAGTAAAGAATTGTATCTTTCAAAATTTGTAAAAGAATAAATGCAATTTTACTACAATCAACAATTCGTATTTAAAAACTTAATATAAATAAAAAAATCCCGATGTAATCGGGATTTTTTTTGACGTATTACTACGTTAGAATTTTTAAACTTATTTCTTTTTCTTAGCAGGAGCTGCTTTTTTAGCAGGAGCCGCTTTTTTAGCAGGAGCTGCTTTTTTAGCAGGAGCTGCTTTTTTAGCAGGA
>Ga0114981_10000313_pt1 | contig 30969 bp, 24 predicted proteins | sample S_140806_MF_Meta_FD_87028 | JGI IMG/M metagenome (GOLD analysis project Ga0114981, IMG submission 87028) | Freshwater microbial communities from Lake Simoncouche, Canada to study carbon cycling - S_140806_MF_MetaG | ecosystem: Environmental > Aquatic > Freshwater > Lake | place: Lake...
TCTCTGGTGTATGTCAACTTAATTGGCTGGGTTGACAAAGAGCAAGCGGAGTTTGTAGTAGTCGTTTTCAGTAATGGCGGAGAACATCAGTTTGATTATTTAATCAATTTTACCGTCAATGCTAAAACAAATAAGTTTGAGTTGGATAAAATTGAGGTTGATAATTATTCACTTCGTAGAGGGCAAAAGCCTGAACGTATCGCAATTTATGCAGATGGCGAATATGTTGAAGAGAAGTGATCAACTATTTATTTTACGTCACTTCTTTTGTGGTGAAAATTACCATCTTCGCTAAGGCTTAAAAGCAGTCCAAGTAAAAAGAGTATATCCCGATAAACGAAAATCCATATCCAACAACTTTACCTTAAAGAAAGAAACTCAACAAATGAAAATATGTATGCTTGATATCCGCCTAGAAGGATTAGACAAGGAGACAAGAGTCAATCTACTCCTTCGGAACATTAAGCATAAACTACGTTCTGTAGTCATCTTGACTTGCCTGATACTTTTGCCGTTCACAACCAGTGCATATACAATCAACAGTATGCATGGTAATTTATCCTATTGTGACACAATGACCAGAGGAATTTTTATTGTTTGGTGGGACAGTGATTTTAATTATTCAGCGAAAGCCAATTTGATGCTGGATTCCATGCTGGCCTATAGAAATACATGCTTAAATAATTTAGGTATGCAGGACCCATTAAACGCCCAAAATGGATACTACTGCAATATTTACATTCATACACCGTCCAACACAAACGATTATTTCACTTCTAATTATCCTAATTGGGGAAATGGCGTTGGCGGAGATATCAATGGATATCCATTCATGACGTTGCCTATTTTTGTTTTAGATTCAAATTATGCAGGTCCTTATGGACGTTGGGTCAATCTTGCCCATGAAACCTTCCACATTTTTCAATCACATGGAATGTGGGATATTACTCCGGGCATTTATCTTACAAATGATGGTGATTGGTTTGTAGAAGCCTCAGCGAATTGGTTTGCGTTCATTCGTTATCCCAATTATTCAAGGTCTTTTGTAGAAGCCGAGATTTTGGTTCGGACCCCACACGTGCCTTTATGGCTTGGATGGTACAATCGCCCTAGCTTCTATCCAAATAATTGGCAAAGACAAGTGCATCAATACGCATTGTCTACTTACCTATTCTATATGACCAGTAATTTGGGTATTTCAGACAGCAGCCTTGTTTCTGTTTTTTACAGCGGAACCAATCTAACACCGCAAGAATACTTGTATAATCAAGTTGGTGGCACGGCACTGCGCAACAATTTCATTGATTGTGCAGCACATATGTGCAACGGATTTGATTTTATTTTACCCGCTCAACATGCAGCAGCTCAAAATGAGTGGACTACCTATGCAGATCCTTTGGACGATAATCAGTTCATACAAACCTATACAAACAACGGCAGCAACGGCTGGTTTCAACCAGATGATTCTTTGACAACAAATGCCTGGTCATTTAATACCTATAAATTATTGAACACGGCCACTCAAACATATACATTTGAAATCGATGCTGATGTAACAGGTAATTTTGGAGACAGTTCCTATTTTCAAGGAACAGTGTTGGTGCAAAACAGCGCAACAGGTGCAAGTTTTCACAACCTTATCATGAGCAGCAATAGTCAAGGTGCCCTAACACTGAATTTAACACCTAATGACACAGCGATCTATTTCATTATAGCTTCAATGCCGGAAGTATTTGACGATGCTAACACTGCGTTTCAATTATTTCCTTATAAAATGCGAATTAGTGTCGGGCCAGTAGGAATGGTAGAACCGAGCGTTACATCTCTTCCAAAATATGAAATAGCACGATATAATGTTTTGGGACAAAAAGTTGATAAGTACATAGGTGGTTTACAATTGGTGGTATACAGCGACGGTAGCACAGAACAAGTGTTTATTTCGAAGTGAGAATAATACTTGAATGTCTTCATTGTAGTACTACCTTTGTCCGAAACTCAACGAACAAAATCTTTATTTATTTCGAGAATTTCAACACACAACAACGTCAATTAAAATCAAAAGACAAAGGACATGAAAAAATTTATGCTCGATATCCGTTTAGAAGGATTGGACAACGAAACCAGAATGAAGCTACTCCCAAGGGAACAGGAACTTGTAAAAGAGCTGGAGCAAAATGGAACTATTGTAGATACGTTTATCAAGCTTGACATGTCAGGTATATATATTGTGATGATGGCGCATGATACTGATGATGTGCACACAAAACTCTCAGCCTTGCCGTATTACCCGTACATGAAAATTGAGATTATTCCTGTTAGAGTAATTAACAGCGTTAATCAATAATAAGAATTCCCACAGCCGCTGAGTGTGCATTAACACCTTACGCCTTTCGAACTCCAGAAAATGAATACAACTAACTATGCAGTATAAATGAGAAAAATTATTGTAGTAGCAGGTGCAACGGGGAATCTAGGAGGGAAAATTATTAATGCGTTGTTAAAACATGATGTCGAAATCCGAGCAGTTGTGCGACTGGAAACAAGTATAAGTAAAGTTGAAGCATTGCGACAAAAAGGAGTCAACGTATACCAGGTCGATATCACGAATACAGACGAAATTTCCAAGCATTGCATTGGAGCACATTGCCTCGTGTCAGCTTTAGCTGGTTTGCAAGAAACTGTAATTGACGTACAAAAGCGATTCCTGAACGCTGCAGTTCAAGCAGGAGTTCCAAGGTTTATTCCGAGTGACTACTCGAGCGACTTTACAAACCTAATAGAAGGTCAAAATAGAAACTTGGATTTGAGAAGAGAATTTCACACGTATTTGGAAACCGCGCCGGTGAAAGCTACAACCATATTCAATGGTCCTTTCATGGACCTTTTGACAACAGACATGCCACTCATACTTTTCAAAAAACGCAAGATTTTGTGCTGGGGTAATGCTGATCAAATAATAGAATTTACAACTACAGACAATGTTGCCGAATTTACGGCTTGCGTTGCTCTAGATGACGAGTCGCCAAGGTTTATGCGCATTGCAGGCGACAGACTTTCCTGCAATGAATTTGTTAAGTTACTATCCGAATTGACTTCGAAGGATTACAAACTATTCAGACCCGGAGGAATACGTCTATTAAATTTTGTAATAAAGATGACAAGATTCTTTTCACCCGCCACAAATGAACTTTATCCGGCTTGGCAAGGGATGCAGTACATGAGAGACATGATGGAAGGACGAATCATTTTTCAAAATTATGACAACAATAGATATTCTCATATCAAGTGGACAACGGTCAAGGAATTTTTGATTAAGGAAAACGTCAAGGATAAATAGTATTGATTAAAGAAAAACTGAATCAAACCCATTCAGGACGTTGAGACAAACAAGCTGAATGCCTCAGGAAAAGAGATTGCAGGCAAACCTAGACTGCCCATGCACGCAATAGGGATTATGGCATTGTTTTCTTCCTTATTTGGAGGCATGTATGCAGTTAAATTAGCAGATGATTTGTTCAGAAATTATAACATTCCCTATGTTTTGCACTTGTGTTCGGAACATTGGGCTTGCTTGTTGGAGAAGAAAAGAAACACACGCCTACTGATGCGTCAATTTCGCACTCGGGGCAGAACATACCAGTAATCTTCGCCTGAATCGATATTCATGTCCGCTCATTTCGGTATATTCGGTTCAGCAGTTGAAAAACGAGATTCATAAACTACCGAATTTCATTCATGAAAGTTATCTGTAAAGGTCAATACTGTTACGAGCCCGAATTTGACAGCAACAAAGCGCATGCGTTCGAATTGATCTTAGATTTCGATTCTGACCAGTTCAAAGGCATTGCAGTGGAAGAAGAATTTACAACTTTAACAAATGAAGTACCTACTATAACTGGTTTCATGGATAATGAACAAATCAGTTTTACAAAACAATACCCATTTCAATTTGCTGCAGACGAAAACAATCAAATTGTTATTGATCGGTCAAAACCCGGACATCTAGTTGTGTACGAAGGGTTCTTGAACAGGAAAAACCTTGAATGGGAAGGATCTTGGGAGATTATCTCAGATGAAGTTCGTCTCTCTACGGATGTTTACCTCGCTATGATAGAGTCAGGATCTTGGAGAATGAGAATGAACCAGAGTAATGAATTACACGAATAGCCTACCAAATTAATGCAAACCACAAATTATATCGTTGGCTAGCTGTAAAAACTTAAAATGTCACACTACAATGATTAGCAAAAACATCCTCACAACAATAAATAATATTCTGAAGACTCTCGCAAAAACCAACAAAACGGGTTCACAATCACGAGCAAGTTTGCCCTTGATATTCTTTTGCGCTATTGCGTCATTTCATTCATTACACGCTCAAAATAATAAAGAAGTCAGTACAGGAGTATTTATTAATTCTATCTATGATTTGGATTTCCCCGGAGAGTCCTACAATATTGACATGTGGGTTTGGTGCACGTACTCCGACACAACAATCCAAATGAATGAGTGGATTGAATTCCCAAACACGAAAGAATATAACTTTTCTAATGCAGTAATCGAATCTCGCGGTGAATTGCAATGGATGACAATGCGGGCAAACGGTGAAATCATCAAAAAGTGGGATGTGCGCAAATTTCCGTTTGACCATCAAGAACTTAATATTGCATTGGGATACTCCTTCGATACTGCAACATTCCAAGTCAAAGCGGATGCAATTAACTCAAAGATTGATCCCGATTTTAAATTAGAAGGATGGCGCATTGACAATATTGAGTTTAAAAGAAATATCAAAACATATCAAACAACCTTTGGAGATCCACTCCTTACCGGAGGTACAAGTGTATATCCGGAGTTTGATATTGACATTTCAATATATAGAATGGATTCAGTTATGACCTTGATGAAACTAATTTTAGGTCTAATTATTGCATTTACAATTTCATGTTGCGTGTTTTTCATTAAGCCAACAAACACAGATCCGCGATTTGGGCTCTGCGTAGGAGGTCTTTTCACAGCTGTAGGAAACAAATACATCACAGATAGTGCGGTTCCAGCTACGAATCAAATGACATTGATTGATTACCTGCACCTGATTACATTCATTTGTATCTTTCTGATAGTAATTCAGTCTGTCATTTCTTTGTTGATCTACGAAAGAGATACGGATAGTGCGAAATTACTATCCAAGAAATTTGACCGAATCTCATTTCTTTTTGTTGTGCTGATATTCATAAGTTCTTTTGTAGGTTTCACCTTGCATGCGATGTAGTAATAAAATGAAAAAACACTCTGTCCTATTGATTTCAGTACTTGCCTCTTTTTGTTTTGGCTTCGCTTTTAACTCAGTCATCTCCCAAAAGAAATCTGAAGCTATTCCGCTAAAAAAAGTTACTGGAATTGGCGGAATATTTTTCAAATGCAAAGACCCGAAGAAGATGCGCGAATGGTACAGTGTAAATCTTGGATTAAACACAAACGATTATGGAGCAGTATTTGAATGGTATCAAGGCGCAGACAGCACGAAGAAAGGATTTCTACAATGGAGTCCATTTAAAGAAACGACCAAGTACTTTGATCCGTCTACCAAAGAATTCATGATCAACTATCGAGTTGCGGATCTCAATGCACTCGTTGTCGAATTGAAAGAGAACAAGGTCACTATACTTGACACCATTGAGTCGTACGACTATGGAAAGTTCCTTCACATTCTCGATCCAGAAGGAAACAAGATTGAATTGTGGGAACCGAATGATGGTGTGTATGAAAAAATGGGCAAAGACATGGCTAGCCCTACCACCAAATAACGCATTCCTTCTGTATATAAACCATTTTACACATTGTAGACAGCAATAGTTAGATAGTTTCTAAATGCAATAAGTATATTTGAGTTCCAAAAGCAATACGCTTTCGGTCAACACATCGGCTTCCCCCCAGCTGAATAGGATTAACCTCAATACACTTCGTAATGACGAGCGGATTTGAAAAACCTATTACAGTAAAGGATGCGATTAACAACATCGACAAGCGAGAATATTTGTTGCCCGCTCTTCAACGGCAGTTTGTTTGGGGAACGGAGCAAATTGAAGTGTTGTATGATAGCATCATGCGAGACTATCCCATCAACTCTTTCATGTTGTGGAAAGTTACCGACGCTTCCATTAAGAACAACTTAAAGTTCTATGAATTCCTAAAGCAATATCGACAGAAATACAATGAACTGAATCCAGAATTCAACACAAAAGGAAGCGCAGACTTCTACGCAGTGATTGATGGTCAGCAACGACTAACAAGTATCTACATCGGCCTTAAAGGCTCATACGCTTACAAGGAATACAAAAAGTGGTGGCGCGATGATGAGGAATGTTTACCGACTAGACATCTCTACCTCGATCTCAATGCACCAATGCCGGAAGACAATGAGAAGAAAACAAAATTTGATTTCAGATTTCTTACGGAGGATGAACTCGCTTGGTTCTCCACTCAGGAGCCTGACCGAAATTGGTTCAAAGTAGGAGACATTCTTACCATTGATAGTCGCACAGATCTCGATAATCATATTGACGATAAAGGTTGGCTGCGTAATCAATTCACGAAAGAAACAATCCGCCAGTTGTGGGCAGTAGTTCATGAGAAGCCCTTGATCAACTACTATCTTGAGCGCAACCAGGAACTCGCAACAGTCCTTGACATTTTCATCAGAACAAACAGTGGCGGAGAAGCGCTTTCCTTTTCTGACCTGTTGATGTCCATCATCACGGCCAATTGGAAGAAGCTCGATGCCCGGAAAGAAATTCCCGATGTAATCAACAAAGTTTTCGCCATTCGCGGAAGAGAGTTTCAAATCAGCAAAGACTTCGTTCTCAAAACATGCTTGGTGTTACTTAATGATAACATCAAGTTTCAAATCAAAAATTTCGATCAAACCAATGTTGTTCATTTTGAAGAACATTGGCCGGAAATCAAGAAAGCAATCATTTCTGGATTTGAACTCATTGCTAATTTCGGATTAAGCAACTTTACTTTACGAGCGAAGAACGCGGTGATTCCAATCATCTATTTCATCTACCAAAAACAGATCACAGATGAAATTAATCACCCGTTGAAACATCATGCCGATAAAGCAATGTTGCAGAAGTGGCTCAACACATCATTGTTAAAAGGAGTTTTTGGGGGTCAATCGGATAACGTGTTGACTAAAATCCGAAAGCTCATCAACGGTAAATTAGAAAACACATTAGTGAAACTGAAAGAGCCGTCTTTAACAGCTGGTGAACGAACGCAACTCCTCCAAATATTAAAAGCTACACCCTTTCCATTCAAGGAAATCGTAAGCGAATTTTCTGGCGATCCATCGAAGAACTTAACCTTCGACGATGCATTCATAGATGAGCTATTGAAAACACAATACGAATCGGGTGAAGCATATTTGATATTGTCGCTTCTGTATCCGCATCTCGACTACTTTAATCAGGATACACACAAAGATCATCTTCACAATGCAGCATTTTTCAGAAAGCTGGATGCAAAAAGTACTTCAATACCACAAGAAGATATTGAATTCTATAAAGATGTGAATAATTGGAACAGCATTCTCAATCTTCAAATGTTGAATAGCTCACTGAATACAAGTAAAAACGATCAGTCTTTAATAGATTGGGTCCAAAAAAATAACATTGACCTGAATACCCATCTGATACCGAGCAATGTTAGTCTTGATGTGAAAATGTTTAAAGAATTTATCCTTGCTAGAAAAAAACTATTGGCAGATAAATTTAAAGCATTCTCGTATTCGGAGTCACCGAAATAATAATCGATTACACTAGCCAAGAATAGCTAATAAACAAACCCATCAATAAACACGGAATTTATGTACAATCAGAAGATCGAAAACCTGATCACATTTGCAATTGCGGATGGCTCGCTTGATGAAAAAGAAAAACAAATTCTAATCAAGGCTGCTGTGGCAGAAGGAATTGATCCGGACGAATTTGAAATGGTTCTCAATGGAAAACTATTCGAAAAACAACAGAGTCTTAAGCAAGCTTCATTCACCGGACAACCAGCACCGGCACCAAAATCAGAAAAATATGGGAGCATCATGAAATGCCCTGCATGCGGAGCAACGGTTGAAGCTTTTTCTGCAATATGCGCAGACTGTAGTCATCAGTTTAATAACATTGATGCGGTGAGTTCAGTAACCCAACTCTACAAAGAACTAATGCGTGTTGAAGAAGAAGAACGGAACCGCGCTCCACGTAAGAACACCAATAATTCCTTGACTAGTTTTGTCCGATCGTCCGCAGCAGATAATATTCTGGAAGAACGGAGAATGATCGATGCAATTTTCGCCAGAAAAACTAGTGTAATTTCTGCATTTCCCGTACCGAATTCCAAAAGTGATATTCTAGAGTTCATGATCATGGCTGTGGCGGAAGGAGGCAAAAAAATTGGTGGTCTATTTTCTACAATGCCGCTGGGTGAAAAAGATTATATCAAGGCTTGGCGCGCAAAAGCAGAACAAGTTGTTGGCAAAGCCAGATTCAGTTTACGAGAAGATAAAAGACTACTTGAAGAGATTAATGAATACGCCAAAAAGCTGGAAATAAAGTAAATTGAACATGACAAATGGCATGATTCAAAAACTTTCTCCGCATTAACTACACACACAAAAGACCACAACCAAGTCATCCATTTGACAATTAAAGACCATGGCATTGGAATCGAAGAACCAGCACACGAAGATGGAATTAAAATGTTCTTGCATAGTACGACAAATTCAGCAGCAGTAGTGAAGTAGGACTCTTCATCTAAAAATGCATCAAAACTTAGGAAGGGCCAATAATGTTAGATAGCCAAATAAATAAATGAATAAACTATTTGATATCGCATACTATACATTTTCTAATTCCTTTGTTGCAAAAAGCTTGCAAGACTCATGACACACTACCGCCGTACACTTATTCAGAATAAATATCACAGCCTCGATATTTTTGAATGTCCCAATGAAATCATTTTACTTTGTGCTGAACTCGGGTCTTCATTCGTCACCATTGAGAATTACACCCATTTTAGAAAAGAAGGATCCTTAAATATTACGCTCATATCGCGTAATATTTCTGTTAACCCAATTGCCTTGCGCTACGATTTTGATTTCCTTTTAACGCGAGATGAGTTTGTTGCATTGCACCCTATTTGGAATGCGAATGGATGCTACGCGTTATTTCATGAAGAAAGCAACATCCCATTCAAAATATCTTCGCTAACAGAAGCAGCTCGCTACAACGCACTCAATAATTTTATGTGGACGTTAGAATTAGCGGTTCCAGACTCCGCTTCAGATGGATGGAGCAGAATCACTTCTCCCAAAGCCTCACTCATTGAAAGCATTGAATCCTTGCTGAAATAGATCAACGCATTGTGCGCGCCATTGTTCGAATCACAAAGCAATCTTGCGCACTTTAGGATGCCGTTTCATCCATCCTCTAACAAGATCATTCACATCTGGATGCGCAGGCATTCGCTTCACTACCGCTTTCATCTCTTCAGGTGAAGAGAATGAGTCTGTAACATCAATATACCCGTAGCCCGAGAAAGAACCATTTTCAATGAGCAACACCGCTTGTTCGTGCGAAGCGCGACCTTCGTCGAACAACAGAAAATCACCAGAAGCAACCAGATACTGCTGAAGCGGACCACTCGCACGCTTGTTGTAATCTTCCGCTTCTTCCTCACCGCAACACACACCTACGCATTTTTTAATCTCATAATTAAAACATGACGCTCCTGCCCTACTTGCCTCATCACCATGTCCGGAATAAATTCCGCACATATGCAAACACAAACGATGCTCCTCAATCCACGCGTTCAACACCTCACGTGCTGAAGTATAATTCGTATAGAATTGCAAGGGTTGATTCGCGTCTTCCGTTGGAACTATATCGTAACGTAAAACTCCACTCTTATCCTTACGCCAATCTATTGCATGAGTAAAGGACGATTTCTTTCGCGCACGATTAAAGAATGGCTTATGCTTTTTGATTTCTTCCGATTCGAGTAACAATGCAATCAACTCGCTTCCCGTTTTTACAAAATCAACGTCATACAATTCGTTCTGCCATCTGCGTGCTTTCGGCTCTTTACTCGCGAAATGCTGCATGGCGCGCGAACGCATATTTCTACTTTTCCCGATGTAAAGGATCTCTCCTTCCTTTCCCAGATAGTAATAAACGCCACACTCTTCCGGCAAACGTTTCAGAATTTCGACCTTCACTTTATCGAGTCGAGAGGTATTGATTTCTTCCAACCCCTTACTCCGCAGAACCTTATGATCTCCTTTTTTTGCAAGAAGAATATCAAACAATTTAGCCGTTGCCACTGCATCGCCTTCCGCTCTATGGCGTTCATCTTCCGCAATATTAATTCCAACCGATGCACAGAGATTTCCTAAACTGTACGACTTTCTTCCCGGAATTAATTTGCGACTCAACTTAACAGTGCAGAGTTGCTCGCGATCATATGTATAACCAAGCGATTTGTATTCCGCACGCACGAAACCATAATCAAATGCTACATTGTGCGCAATGAAAATTCGACCTTCCGTCAATTCAATAATTTGCTTCGCCACTTGGTAGAACTTTGGCGCATGTTCCACCATTTGATTGGTGATGTGAGTCAATTTCGTAATGTACTCCGGTATCCAGCGTTCCGGATTGATGAGCGTGGTGAACACATTCGTTACTGCTAAACCATCGTGCTGAATAATACATATCTCCGTGATTCGATCTCTGCCCGGTGAGCCTCCAGTTGTTTCGATGTCGATGATGGCAAACATGCAGTACTATTATTTCGACAATGAATTCTCCTAGAACAGCAACTGTGAGACTAAGCCGGCTTTCCTTTTTTTGAAAATCTCGAGAAGAAATTACCCAAGCCATCAATCACTTTACGCAAGATATCGAAGTAAAGGGTGATGGCCATGATGAGGGACATTCCCCAAAGCACAGAGAGATTCACCCAGAACGTATCAAAGTACTTTCCGAAGATCTTCTTTCGCGGAGCAAAGAAATGCGAGTTCGCCATGTCAGACTCGAATGGTTCTAAGAACACTGGATCTGCACGCTGAATGAGTTTACCATCTTGTTCAATTATCTTGTTAAATTCATTCGCATTACGCACCTGATCAGCTAAAGCTTCATTCATGTAATCGTTCTTCAACTGAACGAATGCATTCTTGTCGGCTTCTGTTTTGTTCTTATCGCGAATGGCTTTATCGCGCGCCTCACTATTTGAATTGAATACCTTGATGTAAATCGAATTAACCAGATTGAGGTAATTCCGCATATCATTCGCAGGATCAGTTCCGAAATTTGCAGGATCTACGCCCGAAATTTTCTTCTGCAGCGCTTCTAATTGCGACATCAACGTCGCGGAAATCGTAGCAATCTTATGGCGCTTCACTGAAAGTTCCTTGAGTCGGGAAAGATCCACTGCAATCTCGTCTCTGATGAGAAGAATGTCTGCAGTTTGATCTGGCGTACTCACCTTAGTGCGTGCATTGTTCTCACATTTATCAATCTTACCGCGAAGGTGTGGAATCCAGTAGTTCTTACGGAAATCCGCAATACTCATCATCTCATCGTACTTGTAGAACTGCTTCTCGTATGCGTTATTCTTGAACTGATTCACAGCAAGAGCTTCAAATGCCCAACGAGAAGCCATCATTTCACCCGCTACCGGAACTGTACTTTGTGAGGTAATATCCGGATTTAATTTTTCAAATTTCACAATTACACCCGAAAGCAAGAGCTGCGGAATAATCAGGAACGGAATTAGAATGTAAATGGTAACGGCAGAATTGAAGGCAGAAGAAATATTCAAGCCTAGCATATTGGCAAAACATGACGTGGTAAACAAAACCAACCAATAGTCTATCCACATTCCGTGCACTTCAAGAACAAAATTCCCTACCATCACGAATGTGAATGTTTGGATAGCAGACAACACAAACATGATGGTAATTTTTGAGAACAAGTAACTCGAGCGACTCAAGTTCAAGAACGACTCACGCTTCAGAATTTTACGATCGCGAATAATTTCCTCCGCAGAAACTGTTAGTCCGATGAATAGTGCAACTACCACAGACATGAACAGATAAGCAGGAATATTCTCGTTAGCGCGGAAAATATACCCATCCTTATTCGAAACATCTGTACTCCAGAACTTCACTAGATAAGCGAGAATAAACGCCAGCACCGGTGCTTCCAACATATTGATGAGCATGTACTGTGTGTTCGTCAACTTCGAGCGAACATCACGCTTACAGAAAACAAAAAATTGTTTTAATCTGTTCGGAATATTGAATGTACTCTCTGGGTCATCAGGAGAAGGATGAATATGATCCTGTTTCGCTTCAATATTGTCTTTGTAGAACTTGTTCCATTCTGCAGGAGAAACCTTGCGATTACGAGTAGGATTCCCGTATTCATCTACAACCTTCGATTCAATGATATTGAATATCTGCTCTGGATTAACGTTACCACAGGCTGGACATTCACTTTCATCACTATTGACATGGTTGACCATTTTCTTGAAATAGACAACTGCATCAACAGGGTTTCCATAGTAAATCGGAAAACCACCATTATCCAGAATAAGCAGTTTATCAAACATCTTGAAGATGTCTGAAGAAGGCTGGTGAATAACCACGAACACGAGCTTCCCTTTAAGGGCAAGCTCTTTCAATAAGTCCATGATGTTCTCTGAGTCGCGAGAAGACAACCCAGAAGTAGGTTCATCCACAAACAAGACAGATGGCTCACGAATTAATTCCAACGCGATATTCAATCGTTTACGTTGTCCACCGGAAATCTTTTTATCGAGTGGACTACCCACTTTCAAACCGCGTGCTTCAAATAATCCCAGATCCTGGAGAAGCTCATCAACGGTTTTGGTAATTTCTGTCTCAGAATAATTCCCGAAACACAATTTCGCGTTGTAGTATAAGTTCTGGAATACGGTCAGTTCTTCAATGAGCAAATCATCTTGAGACACGTGGCCGATTACACCTTCAATCTTATCTTTCTGGCGATGAATATCTACGCCATTGATCAACACTTCCCCCTTTGTAGGAGTCTCGTTGCTGTTCAAAACATTCAGCAATGTAGATTTTCCCGCACCAGATCCGCCCATAATTCCAATCAGCTTTCCAGACTCTTCATGGATATTCACTCCACGCAGACCCAGCTTACCACCTTTAAATTGGAACTCAATATTATTTGCATTGAAAGTGATGCGTGCACGAGCAGCACTGCTCATGTACACACTGATGATGTCGCTATAATAAATTGGTGGGACTTTTGAACTTCTCAGCGATGAACCCGGAGTAAGAATGTAAATCTTATTCGGAATCATTGCCTGACCATTCAGGTTGAGTTCTGTGCCGCCGAAGTAACGACAGGCATACATACTTACAGATGGAATGGACAATGCCATTACCACACCCGCACCCATCGAATCAATGAAAATGTGATGTGCATTTTCAAATTTCTGTTCAGGTTTACCATCGATCACAAGAAATTCTGCGATGTCAGGCATCTCTTTGAAATCCTTCTCCACAAAAGCACGCATGCGGGCGAATTCAGTCTGATCAATGTTGAATGTTTCAGAAACCGTTTGAACAAACTCTAATTCTTGTTCTGAAATTTCATTGCTTGTGTGAATAAACTCAATGAGTCGTAGCAAAACAACTACTTTCTGCTTCTGCGTAAGCTCTTCATTGATTTGCGTGCAAATGCGCAGAACTTTTACTGATGCAAGAGAAGTACGTTTTGCAGTTCCATCTTTACGTTTAGAAACCTGATGATGTTGCTCGAGAAAATCATCAAACACTTTCAGGTATTCCTCTACTAACTCTATATTAAGTTGTTGTTTGAGGAATGACTCTACGATACCACGGCTTGCAGAAGTAACGCCATCAACCTTCGCAATAATTGCGAACAACTGCATTAACGCCTTTAATATTCTTTCACTCATAAAAGTGGAGATGGTACGATCGCCGTGACGGTCTGGTAAAAATAGAAAAATTTATGAGATTTTTCCTTTCGAATTGCTTCAGAAAACAACAAGCCCCGACACGTTGATTAGCATCAGGGCTTCAAGTTAAAAGAATATTGTGTTATTGCTTGAATCCTATCAGTAATACAGCACAACCCGATTCTTTTCCAGAAGCAGGGTTAAGTCCAGCTTCAATGGAAACCTCTACAGTTGTCTCTACTTTAAAATCCCAATACGGAGCATTGTTGTGCTGTGAATTGGAGAAAATCAATGCTCGGTCCCCTGTATTTGGATCAACAGAATAAACCGAGAAAATCAAATTGCCCTCTGTTTCTCCAGTTGCGCCTGCAATACGGTAAGTTGTACCAGCAAAGAATGTAGCGTGAAACTCCGCATTTTGCCCTGCGGTTAGAAGTGCACGATACGTTTGTCCATCGGATACGAATGGAGCAATGATGTGTTGAGCAGCTAATTTTGCTGTTCCGGCGCACATTTCTTGCGCGTTTGAATTAGGAGCAATTGCAGTAGCGCCAATTAATAAACCAACTATAGCGAGTATTTTTTTCATGATAATCTGTAGGGTAATCAGTTAACAATATAGTTACGTACTGCAGTTACTTTCTCAGTAAGTGAATTCAACAACTCCGGAGTCATCTTTACATCCGTCTTACCATTGATTGTTGTTGTCTTCGTTGCTTCGTCGTGACTAGGCTCTGCAAACGTGTACTTAATTTCCACTTTCTGATATTCAGCATCCAGTGCTTCCATCAATGTGATTAGGTCTGCATATTCAGGCTTGTTGCATTCCTTAAGAAGCTTCACTAATCCAGCAGAAGTTGTTTTTTGCTCGCCGATACGAACAGCAATCGCTTCAGTTGGCTTTGCCTTATAGGTATTCAGTGCGAAGTACATGCTTTCTACCCAACCACCAGCGAGAATAAGTGCAGCCAAATGATCTTGCTCGCTTTCACGGAGAAAATTGTCGCTACGGCGATACGCTTCACCAACAAGAACGAGAACAGAATCCTTATTGGCGATATTATCGCTGAAACGTTTCATCAATGCAGGATCGAAACTTGCGGTAATCTTGAGCTGGTCGCCAAGTTGATTCACTGTTTTGTAATACTCCATTGCATCCGGCGTATTCTCATACATAGTGATGTAACCGAGATCAGCACCATACACCCCTAAGTTGAGTGCGCGTTTCATTCCGTCAGTATATTTTGAAAGGCTCTCAGTTGAATTGAGCATATTCTTATCATACAGGGCGCCGCTTTTCTTGATCAAATCTGCAATTTGCATTGGAGACGGCATCATGAAATTCTGACCTTTCACCTTCAGGTTGGTGACATCAATAGTATCCTTTGCAGGAGAATCGTTATTTCCGTTCTCGTTAGAATTATCTGAACACGCTGCTAAAAGTGCGAAGGCACTCAGGAACAAAGCGGCAAATCTGAACTTGAATTTCATTGAAATCAGTAGCGTTAAAAGTGGTAGTACAAAAGACGACGCAAGTAAGTCAAAAAATGCCAATTTTCAAAAAAGGGAAAGGGTTTTGTCTGCGAGAATCAAAACTTGGTAGGCTAAAAAGGGGTGTTTAGCACGCAGAAAGGGTGTTTGTTCTTTTTGAACGCTGAAAGGGTTATAACCCTTTGAGGGTGGCACCCTGCAAGGGTTATAACCCTTGCAGGGTTAGTAACTCCCGCATTCTCCGGAACACCTTTAGTCCAAATCCTCTATTTTTAGCAGAATAATCCTGATTATGACAGTAAATAGACCACTTTTAACACTGATCTCGGTGTTTTTCTTCTGGGGCTTCGTTGCCGCTAGCAATGGAATTCTCATTCCGGTATACAAGGAAAAACTCCACTTGCTGCAGTGGCAAGTTCAGCTCATTGATGTGGCCTTCTATGTTGCCTACACTGTTGGATCAATTCTATACCTCTTGATTTCAAAGTTCTCTGGGGGTGATCTGCTCAATAAACTCGGATATAAAAACGGTATCTCCATGGGGCTACTCATTTCTGCTATGGGTGCAGTTTTGTTTTATCCCGCTGCCGAAATGGAGTCGTTCGGAATGACACTCACTGCGTTATTTATTGTAGCACTTGGATTCTCACTTCAACAAACTGCGGCCAATCCTCTGGCGATTGTAATGGGTGATCCAACGAAAGGTTCACAGCGACTAAGTCTCGCAGGTGGGATTAATAACGTGGGAACAACTATTGGACCATTGCTCGTTAGCTTCGCCATTTTCGGATCTATTTCTGCCGGACACGAACTAGACATTCAAAGTGTGAAAGTTCCCTACTTGATTCTTGCAGGTGCATTCATAGCCGTCGCAATTTTATTCAAGTTCTCTTCTATCCCAGATAAAATTGAAACGGTTCAGGCAGAGAATGAACAACCTGGAGGAAATGCACTCGTGGACCGTGGAAGCGCTTGGAAATATCCGCAGTTAATATTGGGAATGATTGCCATTTTCGTCTACGTAGGTGTTGAAGTAAGTACAGCTAGCAACCTACCAGAATTCATGCGCCAAAAAATAGGAACCGCTACAGAAAGTATTGCTCCATTCGTATCCTTATTTTGGGCGAGCCTAATGATCGGAAGATGGACTTCCTCAGTTGGTACTTTCCCTCTGGGACGAGGAATGAAAAAGGCGATGAACATTATTGTTCCGTATTTGGCATTCGGATTCTTCCTCTTGGTCAACACCATTGCAGGAACGGATGTCACACCTTTCTACGTTTATGCATTTATTATTATCGCACTAATAATAGCAGATGTGTTGAGTAAAGGAAATCCGGTACGCCAACTCCTACTGTTCTCTTTAGCAGGAATTATCGCTTTGTTAATTGGCATGTTTTCAACCGGAATGGTAAGCGTTTACGCCTTCATTAGCGTAGGATTGTTTTGTAGCACATTATGGCCCTGCATTTTCACGTTGGCAATTGCTGGACTCGGTCGTCACACTAACCAAGGATCAGGATTTCTGATAATGATGATTATGGGTGGCGGATTAATCAGTCTACTGCAAGGATGGCTCGCTGAAGACCATCGATTGGGAATTCAAATGAGTTACCTCGTTGGGGTTGGTTGTTTTGCATACCTGGCATATTATGCGTGGAGAGCAAAAAGAATTCTATCTGCGCAAGGTATCGACTTCGAAAAGAAAACTGCAAGCGGGCATTAAGCCAAGCTATCCAAACAAACTTTGATAGCGTCGAAATTCGGGATTTCACCGGCATTCTCAAGGACTTCTGCATAGCGGATCACACCTTCTTTATCGACAACAAAAGCAGAACGTTTTGCAACCCCTTTCATCTGCATACCACCGAATACATCATATTTCGAATCATAAGCTGAGCAGGCTTCACGATTGAAATCGGAAAGCAATTGCATATTCAACCCCTGCTCTTCTTTGTATTTCTGGAGGGTATATGGCGTATCAATCGAGATTCCCAAAACTACTGCATTGGAACTATCATAGAAAGAAATATCGTCTCGCACAGAGCATAATTCCTTTGTACATGTTCCTGTGAAAGCGAAAGGGAAAAACAAAATCACAACATTCCGACCCTGAAATTGAGCAAGGATTACTTCCTGCTTCTCAGAATTGAAGAGCTTAAAGTCAGGAGCTTTTTGATTGACAGTTATCATTTATTTAAATCTAATGATGAAGATCACTTTTTAATGGAAGAGTAAAGAACTGAAGTTTTTCATTGTGCAACAACCACAACTATACACTAAATCAATATTAATTATACTAATATAGATATTCATTATGTGTGAAGTACAATAGGAATCGTTTCACGTGCGTAAATTTACAGTCAGTTTAAGATCAATCACACACAAAACAATTAATAACATGCAAGTACTAGTTGGAAAAAAAGCCCCTGTTTTCAAAGCGAAAGCAGTAATAAATGGTAAAGATATTGTAGACGGATATTCACTCGATCAGTTCATCGGAAAGAAGCACGTTGTATTCTTTTTCTATCCAAAAGATTTCACGTTCGTTTGTCCTTCTGAGCTTCACGCATTCCAAGTTATGCTTTCGGAATTTGAATCGCGCAATACAGCAGTTGTGGCTTGCTCAACTGATACAGAACAGTCGCACTGGGGATGGTTACAGCTTTCTAAGAACCAAGGTGGAATTCAGGGTGTAACATATCCAATTGTGGCGGATACCAACAAAACAATTTCTTACAACTATGGCGTATTGAACGGTACATTCGATGCCACTGAAGAAGGTGAGATGACTGCAACTTCAGAAATGGTTGCATACCGTGGACTTTTCCTTATTGACAAAGCTGGTGTAGTTCGTCATCAGTTGATCAACGATCTTCCGTTAGGACGTAACGTAGAAGAAGCATTGCGTATGGTTGATGCACTTCAGTTCAACGAAGAGAACGGCGAAGTTTGTCCAGCGAACTGGTCAAAAGGAAAATCGGGAATGAAGGAAACACATACAGGAGTTGCAGAATACCTTGCTGCTCACTAAGTAAAGAGTGATTTTTATGAAACGGGTTTCTGGTCACACGACTTGAAACCCGTTTTCTTTTACCTTTATTCCGTGAAGGTTGTGCTCCATTTTTTTCAACGTTACTGCATTCCACTCATGCTAATTGTATGCGTTTGGGTGTCAGCAAATCTGAAGTGGGGCGACAAGGACAGAAAGAATGTAGTCGTTTCCGATGGCAAAGGTTATTATGCATACTTGCCGGCGGCATTGATCTATCACAACCTTAATTTAGGATTTTTCGACAGCATTGAAGGCAAATACTTCGATGAGAACACGCGTTATGAGTACCGATCTGGAGCTTACGGTAAAACCATTGACAAATATTTCGCTGGAGTTGCGGTGATGCAATTGCCATTCTTTCTGGCAGGACATGCCATTACGTTAATGAGTAACGAAGCACCGGATGGATATAGTAAGTGGTACATTATCTGTACATGTCTAGGTGCGTTATTTTGGCTGGGCGTCGGACTATATTACCTGCGAAAACTACTACGTTTACATGGGGCTTCCGATGGCTTATCTGCCTTTGTTTTGTACACGATTTTTTTCGGAACAAATCTCTATCACTATTCCGTAATTGAACCGTGTATGTCACACCTCTATTCATTTTCATTGGTGAGCATGTTTCTGTACTTCGGTAAAGTGTGGATTGATGGTGGTCAGAAAAAATATGGATTCATCGCAGCATTACTTTTCGGAATGATTTTCCTTGTACGTCCAGTGAATGTGTTAGCAGGACTTTGGCTCATTTACGAAGCCAGAGGAATGCAAGTCCTGAAAGCACGAAAACTTGAATTTCTCAGAAAGCCAACACTCACATTGCTGGTGCTAATATTAATGATTTTACCCTTTACAGTTCAGCTTGCAATATGGAAAATTCAAACTGGTCATTGGTTTGTGAATTCGTATGGCGACGAAGCCTTCCACTTTCTGCAGCCACACGTTATCGACTTCCTTTTCAGCTACAAGAAAGGATTATTCGTTTATCTGCCACTCACGCTCATTGCACTCTTGGGAATTATTCCTTTGTGGAAAAGCGATCGTAAACGCTCTGTGATCGCAATGCTATTTTTCGCACTAATCATTTACATACTTTCCAGTTGGTGGCAATGGTATTATGGCGGTAGTTTCGGCACACGAGTAGTTATAGAATTCTTGCCTATGCTGTCGATACTTCTTTTGGTGTTCCTTCGAAGTTTGCACACGACTCAATCAAAAATAGCGGCCTACACCTGTATCATCGCATTAACGTTGTTCTGCCAATTCCAAACCATTCAATATCGCTACATGTTGATACACTGGTCAGAAATGACGTATGAAAAATACTGGGACGTATTCGGGAAGATCCCGTAAATTGGCCTAGCTATCCTTACACAATTCTTTACTGCAAGAAAATTGTCGCAAGCGGAAACATGCCACCTTGGCAAATCCTTACAACATGAACATCGGATTCGTTGAACACGAAAAAGCGAATGCATATCAGATTGCTTTTTTGAGCGTTCAAAGAAAGAGAACAAGGTCACTACCGATAGGTTCGAGGCAATGGCCAACCAGTCAGCAGTAATTGAAGCATAAATGAAGTCACGCGATTGAACCGCATACAATGCCTTTCGAAAAGTAGCGATGTTCTTCGGAAAACAGTAGATACACTACTGAAGCGTAAAGAATACGTCTAGCACTTCTTCATCGTTGGACAATGATCGAGCTTTAACAATTTGTCCGCTCACTGCATAAACACTAGAAACATTCACGGTAATTGGAACCGTAGAAGACCACGCATATGAAGCAGTGGAATTCGCCGTAGGAGAAGTGGTAAATACGGAAGATGATCCGCAACATAACGCAGGACCACTCCCTGTTAAAGTAGTTACCGCAATTGGTGTTTCGAGCGTATCATTCCCACTATTAACACCAACAACCATTGAAGAGGAATCAGATGATGGTGTACTTTTCACTATTGCGGTAGTTGGTATTGTCGATGGTGTTACAGTTAGAGGATCAGGCTGCGTGGTATTTGAACGCGCCTTCTTCCTTTGGTCCATGGGTTCTTTATCATTTAAAGAATCAATCTTGGACACTACCTGTGGAGTTGAAACTAGTGCCGATTGCGAATCAACTACACCAGGGCGTACGCTGGTATCTGGTTTTACATTGTTACTTGCAACAATATTCACTTGATTATTTACATCTCCTGAAAACAATCGAAACAGTGTAAATATTCCAACAAGTAAAACCACCATAGCCACGGAGTAACGTACAGCAGGAATATCAAGCCGCAAACGGTCACGAAACCAAAAAACAAGACTATTCAACCAAAGTGAACGGCGGCGCTTCTGTTCATCATCGAATGCAATCAACAAATCCTCACGAATATGTTTTGCAGGTATCCATTCGTCTGCCACAATACCTGCAGAGCTACGCAAACGATGCGCTGTTGAACGCATGCGCTCATACTCTGCCGGACCAGAAAACAATTCCTGTGCCACCTTCAACTCCGAAGCATTCAATTGATCCCAAGATTTATCTCGTAGCAATTGCTCCGCATCAAATGCTGAATTTTCGTTTTTCTCTTTCATTGTTCCATTTTTTCATGCGGAGCAAATGCACCCAGCTTTGCTGAAAGTTTCCGCAGTGTGTAAAATATTCTCGACTTAACAGTTCCTTCTGAAATATCCATGATATCTCCAATTTCACGAACTGAAAGATTTTCTTCAAATCGCAATACAAATACCGCACGATGATTTTCATCAAGCTTCTCCAATTCAGAACCCAAACTATTCATGAATGCCTTTCGATCTATTCGTTGACCAAAATTATCGCCATGATCATCTGTAATATGATTTGTTACGCTTTCAAACTCTACCGGCTTTCGCAACTCCATTCTCCTGTATTCGTTCTTACACATATTGTGTGCAACACTATACATCCATGTAGAAAATCTGCGTTTCGCATCAAATGACTCAGGATGACGAATAATCTTCATGAAAAAATCCTGGACGAAATCTTCGGCTTTCTCTTTGTCGCGCCAAAGCATACGGTAAAAATATCTCAACAGTGCCGAACTGTGTCGCGTGTACACGGTATCAAACGCACGCTTATCGCCGCGCATTACTCGCACCATCAATTCCTCATCGGAAAGCGTTTTATATGTGCTACCGAATAAGTTCATTCGTCGCTGAGGCCCTCATCTCTAATCGGTTCTTCGTATCCCGCGCGTATGCGAATTGATCGTGCTTTTGTACGCAGTTCTTTTGCACGTGTTGAGTTACCTGCATCTGAATAACTGTCAGCAGCCAGCAGAAGAGGCAAGTAGTAATTCATCTCCAATTTGTCTGCGTAGTTCACATCAAAGCGATGCTGACTACCTGTAGCCTCCCCTACTTCGCTGAGATTCATTTTTGTGCCCACATTATTGCGAAGAAAAGTGAGATGATCTAATGGTTCTTCGCTATACCGATATGCCAAACCAGTACAGTATAACTGTCCAGAAATCTCTCTCAAAAGTTGTCCACCACATGTTGCAGCCACGTACACTTTTTTCCCTGGATTCGCTTCTGCCACTCGAGCAATAAAATTTGCATCAATGGGTGAAACAGTGTCCTGATTAGGCAGCACTAATCCGGCGTGCGTAAACAAGGCCATTCGATTCTCTGCTCGAGAACAGAAACTAATTCCCACAACCTTGATCGTTACATTTCCTGATTGATTCAATTGATACAACAATGGATATGAGTCCAATTCACCATTGGTAAAAATCACAGCTCCTTGAGGTAAAGACTGCATCACATTGTATGCGTAACGCTCAGTTTCCACTGGAGCATCTCCAGATTCCTTCCAAGAGGAATAATACTCAGCTGCGAGACTAGATTTCCCTTTCAGGAATTCCATTCCAATCATAAAACGAAGCGAAAGTGGATCAGAAGGACGCAATGCGTATGCCCTTTCAAGTGAACCGAACATTTCAGGATTTCGATTGCTATTCCAATATGCCACGATCAATTGCTCCCAAGTTCCAGGAACATTGGCATGGAGATGCTGATCAATCCGATCAAGATCTGCCTGAAGTTCTTCAAAACCTGCACTACCTTCCGCAATGTATCGAGTAGCTCTGTAATAATTGAACCAGGCTGCAGCATCTGTGGGAGCCGACTGGGCTGCTCCCATCCAGTAATTTCGCGAATTGAAATTGATTGCGCTTTCATCCTTCCCATAACCAAACACAGGGTCCATGAATACGGAGAATTGGTGTTGTTGCGTGGTCACCGAATTGTTTTCAACGGGATTTGCTTGCCCCAACAACCGTTCACCCGCTATTGGGAGGAGAAAAAGCAACACGATCAGAATGCGGAATTTCATTTTTTGAAGGTAAGTGATTCAATTGGTATCCGGCCCAAATAGCCTCTCAGAATACCCGTACACGCTTGAACAGAAAAGGTTCATTGGAATTCAACAAAAATTAGCAAATAAGCTGGCGATATTATCAATAACTTGGTGTTCTGCTTATGCGGTTGCTCTCTATTATCTTTTTCTGCCACATTTTTGCTGGAATTCTTCCGGCGCAGCAATACAATTTTCAAAATTACTCTGTAGGAGATGGCCTAGCGCAATCGCAGGTATATGCCCTATGCGAAGATGCTCGAGGTTACTTGTGGATGGGGACCCGCGGAGGAGGATTGAGCCGATTTGATGGAAATGAATTTACCAATTTCACTGTAGATAACGGACTCATCAATGATTATGTCTTGACCATTGCTAAGGATGCGAACAGCAATATCTGGATTGGCACTGATGAAGGGGTTAGCATATTCAATGGAAATAACTTCACCACTGTTCCTCTTCCAGGCAGCTCACATAAGGTGCGAGCTATTGTTTGCGCAAAAGACGGACGAACATGGATCGGGACCGAAGACACCGGATTATTTGTAATCGAGAATGGAAAAACTAAATTATTTCGTGAGGGAAAAATTCTGCCGTCAAAGCATATCAATTGCTTGTATGAAGACAAGGATGGCGCTGTTTGGGTAGGAACTCCATTGGGTGCGGTCTGCTTTAAGTCAGATGGAAGTACAATTTCATTCGCAAAGAACGACGGATTAACGGCAACCGATGTTTGGGCTATTACTAGAGATGGTAATGATCGGTTATGGTTTGCCACATACGGAGGTGGGCTTTTTCGCAGAGTAAAATCCGGAGGTTTTGTACGATTTAATCAAGATAGCGGGCTAACCAATAACACCGTTCATTGCCTGAAAACAGACAATCGCGGGCGACTATGGATTGGAACTGCTTCAGGTGTTACGCGTATTGATGGGAATCAAATGACCAACTTTACTGAGCGTGAAGGATTGTGCAGTAACGTAGTGATGTGTCTTACCGTTGATTCTTGGGGCAACATGTGGTTCGGAACATCCGGAGGAGGTGTATGTAGATTGGATGGAGAACGCTTCATTCACTTCAATGAAAAAAGCGGTGATATGGGCGCTTGGGTTTATGCCGTTCATTGTGATGTTGCTGGGCACATGTGGTTTGCGTCATCACGCGGAGGCGTTACAGAATACGATGGCACTTATTACACCAACTATTATGAAGGAGCGGGATTTACATCGGCAAAAGTGAAGTGTATCGGAGAAGACACATCCAAAACCATGTGGTTCGGAACAAGCGGAGATGGTGTTTACTCTTTCGCGAACGGATCATTCAATCACTACATGAGACAGGATGGCGTGTCGAGTAATCACTTCTATTGCTTCCTAACAGATTCACTAAATAGAACTTGGATGGGAACTGCAGGTGGATATATTTCAATTTACGATCCCACCACAGCTCTGTTCATCAAAGTTGGGAAGAAAGAAGGATTCACTGATCCGAAGAGCGATCGCATTTATTCACTTGGAATGGATGCACGAGGAAATATTTGGGCGGGTACTGCAGGAGGTGGCGTTTACTTGATGCAGTACGATAGTGCGTCAACACGTGTAAAGAAAGTGTTTTGCGAAACAGATGGACTTTCTGGAAATGTGGTAAGATCTATCACGTGTGATTTATTCGGTAATATGTGGTTTGGCACTGCAGGTGGAGGAATCTCACGATACGATGGAGTGAATTTTACGTCCTATACAAAATCCAATGGACTTGCGTCGAACAATGTTTACTCGCTGTTAGCAGACAAGAGCGGTCATTTGTGGATCGGAACAGAGAAAGGTTTGGACAAAGCGATTTATGATGCTTCTGGGAAAATAACGAGTGTAAAACATTACGGAAAAGGAGAAGGTTTAACAGGAATCGAAACAAGTCAGAATGCCGCTTGTCTAGATACTGGTAGCGGAGTGTGGTTTGGAACGATCAATGGGGCGAGTGTTTACCATTCCGAATTTGATTTCGTAAATGAAGAACCACCGAATGTGCACATCACAGGTATACGATTGTTCTTTGAACCTATCGAGAATACGCCATATGGCAGTAAAAATAATTCAGTGCATTGGTTCGCAGTTCCAGATACACTCGATTTACCGCACAATCAAAACATGCTCCGATTCGAATTCACGGGAATCGATTTGCGAAATCCTGCAGGAGTGAAATTCCGTTGGCAGCTCGTTGGATTTGAAAACGAATGGGTGCCTGAAAATAGTGAACGTCAAGCCACCTATTCCAATCTTCCACCTGGTGATTATACCTTCAAAGTTCAAGCGCGCAATAGCGATGGTTTTTGGAGTGATTCACAAGAATTCAAATTCACGATTACGCCGCCGTACTATCAAAAATGGCCGTTTCGTATTGCAATTGGTGGAGCGATTCTTCTGATCGTATTGCTTCTTTTCCGTTGGCAATTGAAGAATGTTCAGAAAAGAAACAAAGAGCAACTGGAGAAAGTAACCTTGGCCAAACACATGCTTGAGCTGGAGCAGAAAGCACTTCGATTGCAAATGAATCCCCATTTCATTTTCAATGCGCTCCAATCGATTAATGGATATATTGCCATGAACGATTCTGCGGAAGCGAGAAAATACCTTGCCAAGTTCGGAAAGCTGATGCGCATGACCTTGGAGAATTCGCGCACATCGTATACCACTATTGAACAGGAAGCTGAATTGCTCTACAACTACACGGCTCTGGAATCCATGAGCATGGGAAATCGATTCAGTACCCACATTGACGTTGACGAACGAATCCAACATGAGTCAACATTTATTCCGGTGATGTTGATTCAACCTTTCGTTGAGAATGCCATTATCCACGGATTGAAACACAAGATTGATGGTGGTGGACAATTACACATTCGTTTCTTACTCGAAGGAGATATTAATGGTCGCAACGAACGTTCTCCGTTCATCATTTGTGAAGTTGAAGACAACGGTGTTGGTCGAAAGAAAGCAGCAGAATACGAAGCGGGAATTCGTAAAGATCACAAGTCGGCCGCGCTGGAAATTACGAAGGAACGACTTGCTCAAATGAATGAAGCAGATGCTGATCAACTGCATAAACCAAAAAGTTCGCTGGCCATTATTGACTTGGAAAACGCAGAAGGAAATTCCACTGGCACGAAAGTCATTGTACGAATTGGCAATGTTGTTTTTGAGTGATAATGAGTTGTCGAAACAAATCGCTTACCATCCAAACCATCCCACTCGCGAAGTAACTCTGATCAGCGGCCCTAAAGTTAACCCTTTGGAATTGGGCAACTCAGCGAACTCATCAACTTTGTATGCTTCGTATTCTGCAGGTGTCATATAGGAAGGGTGAAAGCGTGTATCGATGGCATGTGTGTGCGTCTGCATCACCCGCAAACCAATTGCAATTTCAGTGGTTGTGAATTTTGTTGAATTGAATCCAATACTACACATAAGAATCAAATCGTTTCTCCACTGTGAGAGCTGCAATTCTTCTGCGACACTACTCCCCCCTATTCCTCCCATCCACATTTTCTGATCCGTATAACTTAGATAGCGATATCCTACGATCATTCCCCAATAATATCGCTTTTGTTCCAAAGTATACTTCCATTTATTCAATTGAAAATAGATGGATGGTCCGCTAAATTTCATTTCTGTGGATGTAAACCATCCAGAATAATACTCATCTAGGATTTTGTTGTGATGAACATAACCTATTCTACATTCGAAAGTATGGGACCATCCAATACGCTTTGAAAAACCAATATTGTAATCGCGCAGTACTGCACGAATAGGAATGGTGGTAAGAAAAAAAGAAGGTGCTGGCGGTTTTGTTCGCGCCACTACTTTGTCCTGCGCAGGTACAGCAAGATAAAACCCTACAAAAACTAAGAGAAGCAGACGTTTCAATCTTGTGTATTTATCCTGTAGTTTCTTAAGAAACGATCAACTAGTCGAAATACGAATATTCGAAAAAGTCAATGTGCATTCCACGGTTGTGAGAACGGAACGAATGGAACGACGGCAAACTCTTTTCGTTGAATTTGCGATTGTGTTTACTTAGAATTCGATCCGCCTGACGATGTTCTTGGTGAATCACGCGATCCTGATCATCGTAAGTGTAATACACTTGAAAATTCTCTGATCCTACAATTGACTCTGAGTGCTCTTCGATTTCGCGCCCTTTTTCATCAAACACAATCTTGAACAATTCTATAACCTTGCCTTTTTCATTATAGGTTGCATACGAAATGTGATCTTCTCGCTCTTTCGGATCATAAAACACCGTACGGCGTTCAATATTGATAGTCCGATCCTTGATCGTTTGTTCTTTGGTCTTTACTTCACCATTACGCATCTCATATTCCGTAATTTCTTCCTGAGTCAGTTCATCTTCTTCATCAAACAATTCGTGCTTGACAACTTTATCTTTCCATTCTGCGTGGTAGGCAAATGTTTCTCTTTTCTCTAGTTCTCCGTCGCTATCTTCTAAACGCTTTTCGATCATACGGTTTTCATCGTCGTATGTGTAAATCGTTTTGAGTGGATATCCTTCTTCAAATTCTCGGTACTCGCTAATCAGGTTTCCTTTTTCATCGTAATCGAAAACTATAGTCTCAACCAATTGACCTTCATTATGCAATTCATGTCGTGTTATTTTGCCTTGATCGCTGTAAGTGTTTACCTGTTTCTGCACTTCATTTCCGCGCTGATCGAATTCGATTTCATAAACCAGCTCACCCGCGCCAGTAAACTCCCGGTCGTATGTCAAAACGTAGGATGAACTATCCGGAACATCAACTTCTTCAATATCATCCCAATTACCATTATAATCGCGATACACTTTCTGCGTTTTCGGTTGTACTTTTACTTTATCGGCGTTCTCCATAATTTCACTGTTGAAGAGCAAAAGTAATAAGATGTGCGACCATTTCACACGGTATTGGCCGATCTTCCTATGAAAAACCCGTTTGTCACCAAACAGGTAAATCACAGGAAAATAGGATTAAATTTGAGCCTCAACTCAAAACCTATGCAACGCAGCCTTCTTGCCATCTCAATCGGTGCTATTGCACTTTCATCCTGCTCTTCTGGATCGTCAGAAGAATCAGCCTTCGCTTACCCGAAAACACGGAAAGTTGATTCTACAGATACCTACTTCGGCGTTAATGTTCCTGATCCATATCGCTGGTTGGAAGATGATAATTCTGATTCCACTGCGAAATGGGTAGACGCCCAAAACGCGTTGACATTCGACTATCTCTCCAAAATTCCATTTCGTGGAAAGATCAAAGACCGATTAACGACACTTTGGAACTTTGAAAAAAGAAGTGCGCCGTATCGCAAAGGAACGCGCTACTTCTATTCCCGTAATGATGGTTTGCAGAATCAGTCTGTGCAATACTACGTGGATACGTTGGAGGGCACAGAGAAATTGCTAATTGATCCAAATACGCTTTCGGCAGACGGAACATCTTCTTTCAACGGAGGAGCTGCATCAAATGATGGTAGATACTTTCAATACGCCATCAGCAAAGCAGGTTCTGACTGGGAGGAATTTTATGTCAAAGACATTACTACTGGTGAACAACTGAATGACCATTTGCAGTGGATCAAGTTCTCAGGCGCATCATGGCGCGGTGCAGGTTTCTATTATGGTCGCTTTGACGAACCGAAAGGAAGTGCGCTCTCTGATGAAAATAAAAATCAGAAAGTATTCTATCATAAGATTGGGGACGATCAATCGAAAGATGAATTGATATACAAAGATGATGCGCATCCAGATGTAATGTTCAGTCCGGAAGTAACGGACGATGAGCAATGGTTAATCATTTATTCTTCGAAATCTACTCACGGAAATGGTTTGATGGTGAAAGACCTTACGAAAGCGAATCAGGAGTTCAAGACCATTGTTCCACTAGCAGACGAAGCTGATGATTATGGCGTGATGGATATAATTGATCATAAAATCATCATGCGTACTAATCATGGTGCTCCAAATTTCAAGCTGGTTGAAGTGGATATTGATCATCCAGAAGAATCAAATTGGAAAACCATTATTCCTGAAGGCGAATACTACATGCTTGGACTCTCAATGGTTCCGAATGCTTACATCGCACATTATCTGGTTGATGTTAAATCGAAACTAGTCATCTACGACCGTACAGGAAAAAAGACAGGCGATATTGAAACGGGAATAGATATTTGTTCTGTTACGGAACTAAGCACGCACAAGAAAGACAGTTTGGTGTTCATGACTATCGGAACATTTACTGCTCCGCCTTCGACATATAAATACAACCTGAACACAGGTAAAACTGAATTGTTCTTCCAACCGAAATGCGATTTCAAGTCAGACGATTATGTAACTGAACAAGTGTTCTACAACAGTAAGGACGGCACAAAAGTTCCAATGTTCGTTACACACAAAAAAGGAATTGCAATGGACGGAAACAATCCTACTTTCCTTTTCGGATATGGCGGATTTAACTCACATTATTCACCTGAATTCCGTATTGATCGTTGTGTGTTCCTAGAAAGCGGTGGAATTTACGCAGTTGCGAATATCCGTGGCGGAGATGAATACGGCGAGAAATGGCATCAGGGAGGAATTCTTTGCAACAAGCAGAATGTATTTGATGATTTCATTGCAGCAGGAGAATTTCTGATTGCGCAGAAATACACCAACAAAGACAAACTTGCTGTTACAGGTCGTTCGAATGGCGGATTATTGATTGGCGCAGTAGAAACACAACGTCCTGACTTGTTTCAAGTGTGTATTCCGCAAGTTGGAGTATTGGACATGTTACGTTATCACCGCTTTACCATTGGTCGCGCTTGGGCAAGTGATTATGGTTTGAGCGAAAATGAAGAACAGTTCAAGTGTCTGATGGCTTATTCACCATTGCACAATGTGAAGAAAACAGAATATCCTGCAACATTGATAACAACTGGAGATCATGATGACCGTGTTGTACCAGCGCACTCTTTTAAGTTTGCAGCAACCATGCAAGAGAATCAATCGGGCAAAGAACCAGTGATGATTCGCATCGACAAGAATGCAGGACATGGTTCAGGAAAACCGACAACCAAGCAAATTGAAGAGTGGGCAGATATTTGGGCGTTTGTGTTTTTTAATCTTGGAATGACATATTAGACCTCGGATATCTGACCTCAGAAATACGATATGACCTCTAAAATCTAAAGTAAAACCTCGAAAAGTAAATGAGCCGTGATCGAAAGATTGCGGCTTTTTTTGTGTTATTTTTCGCAGCATGAATTTGCTGTTCCGGGTTTACGAGTTGAATTATATTGTTGCAAGATTTACCGGTAATCCCCGACAAGCGGCCGACAGCGCATTATATCCGTTCTCTCTTTTGTTTATATCTCCTATTGTGGGCACTTCGATACTATTTGAAGTGAAAATGCTTCCCTTTGAAAGTCACAATGCGAACGTTTTCTTCTTGGCACCTTTTGCCGCGCTGATCATTTTTCTGACGCATGTCTTTATTGTTAAAAAACACGATTTCAAAAAGAGAGCACGGGACCGCGACGGGATTACTTCAAAATATTCTCTATTGATAAAAATCCTTAGTTCACTCTTGATCATTCTCATAGCAATGTCGGGAATATGGCTCCCAATTACTTCTCACATTCTGACTGAGAACTTAATAAAGTAAAAATCAAATGTTGCGCAACATTTCGTAAATTGTAGCATGATTCGTTTCACGCTCTTCATCCTATTTTCATTTTGTGGCGTAATACACGCTCAGGACATGTTGCATCGCATTGCAGATGGTGAATCTAAGTATCAATCGCGTATCGCACCCCCTTCCATTCAAGCGGCAAACACCTCCGACTTCGTGTACCAGCGCTGCGAATGGTACGTTGATCCCAATGTGAATTTCATTTCGGGGAGAATCACCACATATTTCATTACTTCAATGCCATTGACTAATATGCAATTTGACTTGTCCGTGGTGTTAACAGTTGACAGCA